>Ga0157370_10003605_pt1 | contig 18116 bp, 16 predicted proteins | sample C35metaG_FD_113463 | JGI IMG/M metagenome (GOLD analysis project Ga0157370, IMG submission 113463) | Corn rhizosphere microbial communities from Kellogg Biological Station, Michigan, USA - C3-5 metaG | ecosystem: Host-associated > Plants > Roots > Rhizosphere > Soil | place: USA: Michigan...
AGGCAAACTCATTTCAACAAAAATGTTTTGAACACCACCCGTTTTGGCCGCATCAAAAAATTCTTTCCAGTCAATAACACCCTTGCCTATCGGCACTTCCTTTTTATCAGCAGTCCAGTCGGATAAATGAGAAGAAATAAATCTGCCCGGATATTTTTTGAAATAATCAGCGGCTTTATAACCCAGGTTGATCACTTCAGTCTGGAATTGCATTTTTACAAGTGCCGGATCAAAGCGCTCCATCAATGCATCATAGATCAACCGGCCATCAAGGGTTGCAAATTCAAAGTCATGATTGTGAAAACCTGTTTGCATGCCAGCCTGTTTTATTTTTTCGGCAGCCTTGTTGAGTTTATCCGCAGATGCCTGGTAATCACCTAGCGTGGCCGTTTTCGGCAACCAGAATGTAGAACAGATCATTTGAGTAAGACCGATGTCTTTTGCAAATGCAATACTCTCATCAATTTTATCATCTGCCAATTCACCAAAACCAAAATGACAACTGATGCAGCCAAGGCCTGAATCTGCAATAGTTTCTCTTAAATCACTTGTTTTCATTTTGGCCAAAGACGCAAAGCCAATATCTGCATACCCTTTCGGGGAACACATTTCGATGCGACTATAACCGAAACCCGACATCATCTTTAATGTACCAGGCAGATCTTTGCCAAGCAAATCTTTTACCGACCATGACTGAAAGCCTACAGGCATTCCGGATGCAGCAGCATGAGCAAAAAGTTCTTTTGGCAATTGAGCCAAAACGAGTGCAGAACCCAGGCCAAGTGCACTTTTACCGATAAATTCTCTCCTCTTGATTTTTTTCATTACAAAAATATTTTTAGTTGAATGATTTATTTTTAAATAGTTTCAGGATCCCAGCCTTGCCGGTATTCACGCGACAAATATTTGTTGGCATCCGGAACGTTGGTAATTTTTAGATTGTCAGCATCATATTCCAAAAGCTTGTTGGATCTTAAAGCAACAGCATACAAATTGATTGCATCCGTTAAATGCTCAGCTTCAGAAAAATTACCTGGATATTGTTTGCCGGTTTTGCAGGCTTCAATAAATAACGGTAACGCCTGTGCATGCTTTTGTTCCATTTGCTGTTTTTCCTGGTCGGGGGTCATAACCGGGTCCATCTTTTTTCCCGAAATGATCTGCGGGTTCTGTACATTGAAGCCAGCGAGAATTTTTCCATTGTCGCCGACGAACATCATTCCTTCTTCAGGCAATTGTTTATTCTGAGCCACCAACTCATCAGGAATGGGCGGACGCATACCACCGTCGTACCAGATTAAATCAACAGGAGGCCTGTTTCCATTTGCAGGATATTTAAAGCGAACGGTGCAAGCCATCGGGAAAGCAAAATCATTATCTATCCGGTAAGGCACAGGGCCATGAAAGTCGCAAACGTGACTGCGATGCGGTTCTACGCTCAGCGGCGAAGTGAGATTTAATGCATTAAAAACAGTCCAAAGGCTATAATGTCCCATGTCAGCCATGGAGCCTCCCCCGAAATCATACCAGCCCCGGAACACCATATTGGTATAGTCGGGACTATAAGCCCTGGTTGCTTCAGGGCCAAGCCATAAATCCCAGTCAAATCCATCCGGTACCGCGGGTGTATCTGTTGGAAGGTGAGAATATTGTGGCCACACCGGACGGTTGGTCCAGTTGTGAACTTCTTTAAGTGTACCGATAGCGCCACCATTGATCCATGCCATAACATTTTCCATGGATCCGTTTGAATCCCACGGTATCAGGTGTGTAATAACTTTGCTGTTACGAGACAAGCCAATCACTTTTTTCGATTCAGCAAGCCGGTTTGAAATCGGCTTATGCACCAGCACATGTTTTCCTTTTTTCATAGCCGCAATACTTAGTATTCCGTGAAGGTGATCGGGCGTCATTATTTTTACGGCATCCAGGTCTTTTTCTTTATCCAGCAATTCACGCGCATCAGCGTAGGTTTTACAGCCTTTATATTTTAATTCAGGATGAAGGTTTGCATAATAAGTGTCAACGATGGATTTTGCATTGTCTCTTCCGCCGGGAATCGTATTATCTCCGCCCGGATTCCAGTTGGGATCATTGATGGTTTTGCGGATGTTGTCTTTCAGATAATTGATTCCCCAATCCCTGTAACCGACAGCGTTTTTATTAGGATCACAAACCGCAATTACCTGTATTCCCATTTGAGGAAGCAACTCCAGCAGTTCACGCGTTCCCTGCGTGCCTACACCAATGTAGGCCAGTGTAACTTTATCACTTGGTGAAATAAAATTTTTACCTCCAAGAACATGCCTTGGAAGAATCGTAAATCCTGCAGCAGTGGTGGCAGTTAATTGAACAAATTTGCGACGGCTTAATGCAGAGCTTTTTGCAGAAGAATTGCCTGGATCTTCTTTTTCAATATCCCTTGCAGAAAGATATTGAGGATTGTCTTTTTTCATATCAAAGCTTTTATGGTGAGTGAGTGGTGACTACATGCAAAGCAATACTTCGATAACTGTAACAATTTCACATAAGAAATTATTAGAAAAATTCCATCCATCCTTATTATTTCAGTCCATTGAATACGGATTCATATTCATACACGGACACTTACACCTTCAAAAGATATTTATTCAATAAACTTTTCCCTAGTTTTATGGCATCTCTGCCTTTGGATTCAATACCATACCATCCATGATACCCTTCGCGCTGACAAAGGCCAATCAGTTTTGCAGTTTGTTCTTCAGTAGGTTGATTCCGGTAAGACATTCCTTTTGCAAAGGGAATCGTTTTTTCGAGATATGTATAATTATCAAATTCAGCGGTTGGTTCGCGCCAATCGGGATAAGCGCCGAATAACGGGTGATTTACTTTTTTCATCAATGCTACCATCCAGTCAGGATCGTTAGAAACACCGCCGTGATTTTCTATCAGAACCTTCACATTTGACTCTGTCGCATAATCGAGAAGCATGTGATAAGTTTCTGCCGCAATTTCTAAAGCTTCTTCCTTTGAAATATCACCGGTACCTCTGCAATTGGTACGAATAGCGTGACATCCAAGATAATGGGCAATGTCGATCCATTTACGGTGATTGATGACAAACTGTTTTCTTTCTTTTGCCGTAGCAGCACATCCATCACCTTCTTCATCTACCATTATTAATACCAGTTCCGTTCCATAATCTGCCGCATTTTGTTTCAGCGTATTCAGGTAGCTGACGGTGGGCACTTCAAACAGCGTATTTACAAATTCGATACCGTTGATATCAAAATCTTCTCTTGTTATTTTTGGAAGATCCAATGTTTTCCATTCACCGGCTTTTATTTCATTTACCAAAGCCCATTGAGCCAGAGAGATGTCGTCTTTTAGCATAGATGTGAAATTAAAAATGAAGATACAGAATTGTTAACAACTTGCTAATGCGTTTTTTTCAGTTCAAATAACATTAATAACAGTCAGTTAGAAACGCGCTTTCCGAATTTCCGAATGTATGACAGTGAAAGTCCTGCTTTTGGATCAGGGAATTATTATAAAACTGCAGGTGCACTGCCGCCAACATTCTGTGATAAATTTTTTAGCCGGTTAAATAAATTATTAGATATTTTTGTCAATAGTTAGTTGCAGTTTTAAAAAAATACAACCATTGGTATTTGTTGCTTTACTATACTTTCCGAATAGAAATCAGTAATGAACTATTGATAAAATTAGTACCAGTTTTTTTACAATAAATTCAAAAGAATTATGCAAAGACGTCATTTTATCAGAAACACCGCGATTACCGGAGCAGGATTAAGCCTTACCGGTTTAAAATTATCGGCACTGACAAAAAATAATCCCGCTAACAAAATAAGAGTGGCCGTTATTGGAACCAACGGCAGAGGGCTTGCTCATATTGAAGCATACCATACTATTCCAAATGTGGAGATTGCCTATATCTGCGATGTCGAAAAAAATGCGCTGGCAAAAGGAATCAACCTTGCTGAAAAATTAAATGGCAAAAGGCCAAAAGCCATCAGCGACTTTAGAACCATTTTGGATGATAAAGACCTGGATGCCGTCTCTATTGCTACACCAGACCATTGGCACACACCGGCCGCCATTCTTGCCTGCGCTGCAGGGAAACAGGTATATGTAGAAAAACCCTGCGGTCATAATCCTGAAGAAGGGGAAATGCTGATAGCAGCAGCAAAGAAGTATAACCGCCTGGTGCAAATGGGCAACCAACGCCGTTCATGGCCTAATATAACAGAAGCAATAAAAATGGTTCATGATGGAATAATAGGAGAAGCCTATTTTGGGAAAGGCTGGTATGCCAATAACCGTCAATCCATCGGGCATGGGAAAGTAGTGCCTGTTCCTTCCAATCTTGACTGGGAACTGTGGCAGGGCCCCGCTCCGCGTGAAGATTACAGGGATAATTTGGTTCACTACAACTGGCACTGGTTCTGGAACTGGGGTACAGGCGAATCCTGCAATAATGGAACACATGAAATAGACTGCATGCGTTGGGCGCTTGACGTAAACTATCCCTCTAAAGTGGTTTCCGGCGGCGGCCGGTATGCTTTTGATGATGACTGGCAGGCTACAGATACCCAGGTGATCACTTTTGAGTTTGATGGCAAAAAAGCAATTAGCTGGGAAGGCCGCAGTTGCAATAATTTTCCTGAAGAAGGCGGCGGCAGAGGCTTTAAGATTTACGGAAAGAATGGAACACTGGTAAATTCAGGCAATGACGATTATAAATTTTTCGATAAAGACAATAAGCTGATTAAAGAAAGTAAGAAAGCACCGAAAACGGATACCATCAATAGTTTGGGCCCCGGCGTCCAATTAGATGCCTATCATTTTGAAAATTTCATCAATGCAGTCAGAGATGGAAAGCCTTTAAACTCACCGGTAACCGAAGGTCATAAAAGTGTGTTGCTTTGTCATTTGGGAAATATCGCACAGCGGGTAAGCAGAACGCTTCATTGCGACCCCGCAAACGGAGGAAAAATATTAAATGATCAGCAGGCCGCTGCCCTTTGGAACAGGAAATACCAGCAAGGATGGAGGCCGGAAATTGAAAAAGGATAGTGATCATAAAACAATTACTCCTTCTTTACCGGTTGATTCACGCTTCAAGGAAATAAAATGCTATTTTTAAATTCTTACAAATACTTTCAAAAATGAAATTAAAATACCTTGTATTCACATTAGTATTGTTGCCTTTTCTAAGTTGTAATAATTCTTCCTCAAAAAATAAAGAAGATGACCAAATGCTTTTTAACGGCAAAAACCTCAACGGATGGCACCAACTGAATGGGCATGCGAAGTTTACTGCAGAAAATGGAGAAATTGTTGGAACTACAGTGCCAAATACACCTAATTCATTTCTGGTTACTGATAAACAATATGGAGATTTTATATTGGACGTGGATTTAAAAGTGGATACTTCTATGAATTCGGGTATACAGGTAAGAAGCGAAAGCTCACCCGGTTACAACAATGGCCGCGTTCATGGTTACCAGGTTGAGATAGATCCTTCCAAAAGGGCATGGAGCGGCGGCATCTATGATGAGGCAAGACGCGGCTGGCTTTATCCGCTTGAATTGAATCCTGGCGCCAAAACGGCTTTTAAAAATGGCGAATGGAATCATTACCATGTAGAATGTATTGGTAACAGTATCCGCACATGGGTAAACGGAGTACCGGCGGCAAACCTGGTGGATAGTATGACACACAATGGGTTTATTGCCCTCCAGGTTCATCAGATTGCTAATGCCTCTGACTCAGGAAAAAAGGTCCGCTGGAAAAATATCAGCATTAAAACAACCGGCCTGCTACCAAAACCAGATGACAGCATTTTTGTAGTGAATTTTATTCCAAATACTTTGTCAGCACAGGAAAAGAAAAATGACGTTCAGCTTCTTTGGGATGGCAAAACTTCTAAAGGCTGGAGAGGGCTCGGCAAAGATCATTTTCCTGATTCTGGCTGGACCATGAAGGAGGGAATATTAACCGTTTTGCCATCCACCGGCCAGCAGGAAGGAATGGGTGGGGATATCATCACCGATAAAGAATATGGAGCTTTCGATCTGCAATTTGAATTTAAACTGACACCTGCGGCCAACAGCGGTGTAAAATATTTTGTCAAAGAAAGCTATGATACCCATGGCATGTCGGGCATTGGCCTTGAATACCAGGTATTGGATGATTCACTTCACCCGGATGCAAAGCTGGGCAGAAACGGTGATCGCACCCTATCTTCCCTGTACGATCTTATTCCCCGCAATCAAATTCCCGCGGCTTTAAAACCTGTAGGAGAATGGAACCATGGCAGGATCATTGTATATCCTGACAACCATGTAGAACATTGGCTGAATGGTTATAAAATGCTTTCTTATCAGCGGGGGTCGGATGAATTTAAACACCTGGTAGCGATAAGCAAATACAAAAACTGGAAGAATTTTGGGTTATGGGATAAAGGACATATTCTCTTCCAGGATCATGGCAATCAGGTTTCTTTCAGAAGTATTAAAATAAAAGAATTGAAATAAAAGTTTTTTGAAAAAGCTGTAAATGCAGCTTTAGCTTAATTGATAAGTTCAAAAACAGGAGGCTGTGTGAGAAAAAAAACTTCGATCATGCACACGAAGCTGCATAAGAAGAACTTCTTATTCCTTCAGTGCGGGACTAGCTCGCAGATTATTTCATTGAGTGCAGGCCAATCATATTTCCTTCTGTATCTTCCACCAGTGCAATAAAACCATATTCTCCTATATTCTGTTTCGGTCGGATAATTTTGCCACCGGCAGCTTCAACACGGCCTAATTCTGCATTGATTTCTTCAGAAACAAAATATACCAAAGTGCCACCGACACCAGGTTTTGCCATGTCCATCTTCACCAGTGCGCCACTTGCCCCCCACCCATTCTGATCAGCAGGAAAAGTAGCATACTTCATTTCCGGATGATTATCACTCCCCATAGGAAGATCAGTCAATTCACATTGAAATACTTCTGCGTAGAATTTTTTTGCCCTGTTAAAGTCTGAAGTATAAATTTCAAACCAGTTGATTACATTTTTCATGTGTTTATTTTTTATTGTTATTAATTGTAAGATGGATTCCCCATAAAATTTTCAATCCAGTTGAAATTGCCCTGAAAATTTTAAAGTTCCCTTCAGTTGTTGAAGTTAATTATTTTTTTGCACCGATACTTTTTCCAAGTTACAAAGATTTCGTCTCCGTTATTAAATAAATATTCTTTTTTTTTAGTGCATTGACCGGCTGACCAGGACATTGGATACAGAAGAATCCAAAAAATGCTTTCCTCCCTTTTTTCAATAAATTTAAACAATAAAAACTTCTTTTTGTCTTTACCTTCGTGCGCCAACCCATAAACTTCTTTTTTTGCAATTAAAAATGTACCCACGGCTTCTAAGATTCCTGGTCATGATCAATGACTGGCGTAAAAGAAGCATCTCCAAAACCAACTTTTTGATCCTGGCAGCAGCCGTAGTGGGCGTTCTTGGTGGCATTGCTTCCTCATTATTAAAAGAGCTGACTCATTTTATAGCGAATTTTCTTCAAAATGATCTTCATTGGGAATATAAATATTATCTCTATCTTTTTTTTCCGCTCATCGGTATTTTCCTGACAATCCTATACATCCGTACGTTCATTCGTCGCAGTAAATTCCAGCATGGGATTCCGGCTACTCTTTATAATATTTCACGTAATTCCAGCAAAATTGATTTCCATAATATTTACAGCCAGGTTATTTCAAGCGCACTTACAGTAGGCCTTGGAGGCTCTGCGGGTCTGGAAGCGCCTGCGGTAGCCAGTGGATCGGCAATAGGATCCAATATCGGCCGTTTTTTCGGATTGAGTTACAGGGAAACGACTTTATTATTAGCTTGTGGCGCCGCCGCCGGAATCTCCGGTGCCTTCAACAGCCCGATTGCCGGAATGATCTTCGCCATTGAAGTGATCCTGCCCGAATTTTCCATTCCTGCAGTGATTCCTCTGTTACTTGCCTCAGCAATTGCATCTGTCATATCAAAATTCATTTACGCTGAGCCGCTTTTTGCACTGGTAACCAGGGGCTGGATCGTAGAAGCATTCTGGTATTACATTGTTCTGGGAATTTTAGTAGGCTTGTATTCGGTTTACTTCAGCAAACTCAACAGCTATCTTTTTAATCTTTTCGACAAAATAAAAAGCCGTTATAACAAAGCATGGATCGGAGGCATTACCCTGGGAATCATGATCGCTCTGCTTCCGGCTCTTTATGGTGAAGGCTATATTACCATTCAGAAATTACTAAATGGCGACTATGAGTCTCTTTTGGCAAACAGCCTCTTTTCCCAATACCAGCATATTGCCTGGGCTTTGGTTTTGTTTGGTATCCTGTCAATGGCAGGAAAAACTTTTGCCAGCATTATCACGATGGCCAGTGGTGGCAACGGTGGTATGTTTGGCCCCAGCGTGGTAGTAGGCGGCCTGTTTGGTTTTGCTTTTGCGTTTGGACTTAATCAGACAGGAATGGTTCACCTCAATGTGACCAATTTCATTATAGCAGGTATGGCAGCTTCTATCAGCGGAGTAATGCATGCGCCGCTTACAGGAATTTTTCTTGCCGCGGAAATCACCGGCGGTTATATCCTGATGGTTCCTTTGATGATCGTTTCGGCTCTTTCTTATTTCATCAATAAAGGGATTTTAAAATATTCGATCTACACGGTCAAGCTTGCCGAGCAGGGATCTTTGTTATCCCAGGAAAATAAGGACAATAATGTCCTCATGAGAATTAAGCTAAAATACCTGATAGAAAAAGATTTTGTGATCCTCCATCCGGATGATACGCCAAAAAGCAGGAGTAATGATATCATTCATACTCAACGTAACGTTTTTCCGGTAGTAGATAATGCAGGATTATTGACCGGGCTTTTATTCAGTGATCATTTGCTCGAACTGCTGGTAAGCCCTGATGAGGAAGATCATGTGCGGCTTGTAAAAGATATCGCCCAACCCGCTCAAAGGGTAATCAAGGTAAATACCCCGATGCGGGATGTAATGCAAATCATGGACAGCCAGGATTTGAGGATACTTCCTGTCGTGGACAAGGATGGAAAGTATCTTGGCTTCGTCACCAAAAACAGTATTTTCAATAAATACAGAGCAATGCTGATCCGGCAGGGAGATTATCTGCAATAAAGCATAATCTTTTTATAATCTGTATAAAACCACTGCCGGGTATTGCCCCATTAACTGTTCACCATTTGTTTGCAGAAAGAAAAGTATTTTTGTTCAAGATAAAACGATCTTCAATAAAATTTAATGAAAACAACTGCATTGCTTGTACTTCTTACTGCTTGCTTTCACACCGGTTTTGCACAATCTTCAGAATCGGACCTGAGCGGGAAGGTAATAACAGTGACAGGAAACAATCCATTGCCGGGAGCCAGTGTTTTTATCAGTAATTCAACAAAAGGAACGTTTACTGATTCGGCAGGAAAATTTTTAATCAAAAACCTTGAAAACGGCACTTACACCCTGATTATCTCTTCCATAGGCTATGAAACCGAGGTGTATCCTGTTGTCATAAATGGAAAAAATATTACCGTGTCAATCAGCATGAAGGATACGGCCAATGAATTACAGAATGTGGTGATCAATTTGAAAACCGGCAACCGTAAAGAGCAGCTAAAGGTTTTTCAGAAGGCATTTTTAGGCACAGATAAAAATGCAAAAGAGACAGATATCCAAAATGATGATATCCTTCAATTTTATACAGCTCCTTCCGGAAAACTTTCAGCTCATAGCAATGATTTTTTACTGATTACCAACAATGCTTTGGGTTATAAGATCAAATACATGCTGAAAGAATTTTCATACAATAAAAAAACGGCCGACCTCCATTACCTTGGCTATCCTTTGTTTGAAGAAATGAAAAGTAATTCCGCGTCTCAATTGAAGGAATGGAACGAGAACCGGGAAAAGACCTATCAAACTTCTTTGCTGAGATTTTATCGCACTCTTGGCAATAGAAACCTGATCAGGCAGGGCTATATTGTAGGTGATCTGATAACTCCTGAGCCTGGAGAAATTCCCGAAAATAAAGGTGTGGCGGCAAAGGCCTTCGTCCCGTCAAATGGATTCCTGCTCACCCTTCAAAACCAGCAATATATCGACACGCTCTTCTGGCCTGAGATTCCTTATTATAAAATAATGTCGGCTTTACCTGGCCATAAATACACACTTGATTTCAGCGGAATGATCAGTGTGGACGCTACTAATGCTAATGGCGATCCGCATTCAACTGATTATTATAAACCAGGACCCGGAACCAGTATCATGACTTTAAAACAACCTGTACAGATCAATGAGAATGGGTTGCCACAGGATCCTTCGCAAATTATTTATTACGGCTATTGGATGAATCAACGCATTGCCGACCTGCTTCCATTTGATTATCATCCGGGAGAAATTAAAAAGTAATTACAGGGAGGGAACTGAAATTAGCAATTTTCATCCTACATTTGCGCAACAAAATTTTTATAAACCCTCATGAAGGTTTTAATAAAAAAAGGAACTATAATTTCTCCCTCCTCTCCTTTTCACGGAAAAAACAAAGACATTTTTATTGACAATGGCATCATTTCAAAAATAGATGACGGATTAAAGGTGAATACAGATCAGACAATTGAGGTCGAAGGACTTTGTGTTTCTGTTGGATGGATGGATTGCTTTGCCAATTTTTGTGATCCGGGTGAAGAATATAAAGAAACCCTTGAAAGCGGTTCAAAAGCGGCTGCCAGCGGTGGTTATACGGAAGTGATGCTGATTCCCAACACGCAACCCGCAGTATCTAATAAAAGCCAGGTGGAATACCTTATTCAGAAAAGCAGATCCTATCCGGTAACCATTCATCCCATCGGTTCGATCACCAAAAATGCAGAAGGAAAAGAACTGAGCGAAATGATCGACATGTATAATAATGGCGCCATAGCATTTTCTGATGGTATCAATGCCGTACAATCCTCAGGTATGATGCAAAAAGGTTTGGAGTATATCCTCACCATAAAGGGAACGATCATTCAATTGCCGGATGATAAAACAATCGGCACTCATGGCCTGATGAATGAGGGCGAAATTTCTACGAAATTAGGTTTGCAGGGAAAACCGGCATTGTCTGAAGAACTGATGATTGCAAGGGATATTGAGCTTGTAAGATACACGAATTCAAAAATTCATTTCACCGGGATCTCTACCAAAAAATCTTTGGAACTGATTACCGAAGCAAAAAAAGAAGGACTAAATGTTACCTGTTCCGTTACCCCTTATCATATATTTTTCTGTGATGAAGAGCTGCAGGATTATGACACGAATTTAAAAGTAAATCCGCCTTTGCGCACAGAAAAAGATCGTAATGCCTTGCGGGAAGGAATTAAAAATGGCGTGATTGATTTTATCGCTTCACATCATCAGCCTGAGGATTGGGATCATAAAGTCTGCGAATTTCAACATGCCAAAAATGGAATGGAAACTTTGGAAAGTGTTTTTGCAGCAGCAGGCGCATCAGGAATTCCAACAGAAACATTTGTAAAAATGCAAACTGAAAATATCCGTTCTGTCTTCAATCTTCCTGTTGCTTCAATTACTGAAGGAGAAAAAGCAAATATTACTTTGTTTGTTCCCGGTGAGGAATATATTTTTGAAGAAAAAGAAATTTTATCCAAAAGCAAGAACAATGCTTTTATCAATAAAAAATTAAAAGGAAAAGTGATTGGGATATTCAACAAAGACAAATTAGTTTTGAATAAATAAATTTTACCATGGAACAAACTGTAACTACCTCAACTACAAAAGGAATTATAATTGGATTGATCCTAGTGATTCTTGCATTAACTGCCTATTTCCTTGACATTAAGACTACAGGTTATTTACAATTTATCAGTTATATTATTTTAATCGCGGGAATTATTTGGTCTGTGATTATATATGGAAAACAAATTGATTATAATTCGACTTTTGGAAATTATTTCGCGCATGGTTTTAAAATTGCTGCTTTGGTAACGTCAATCATGGTAATTTATGTGATTATTTTTTCTCTTCTTTTTCCGGAATTTAAAGAAAAAGCATTAGAAAAAACAGCAGAGGCAATGCGAAAAAGAAACCTCACTCAAGAACAGATTACAGAAAGCCTTAAGATTTGGAAAAAGATGTTTATGGTTCTCATAATCGGAGGAACTTTGGTTATGTATCTGGTTATCGGTGCAATTGCTTCTTTGATTGGCGCTGGCATTACTAAAAAAAATCCACATACTTTTGAGGGTTAATCAAATTGCCACAAATGGATATCTCTGTTGTAGTTCCCCTTTTTAATGAAGAAGAATCATTGCCCGAACTGGAAGCATGGATCAGGCGTGTAATGGAAGAAAATAATTACAGCTACGAGATCATTATGGTTGACGATGGCAGCAGCGATCAGTCATGGAGGGTGGTTGAAGAATTACATCAAATAAATCCACTGGTAAAAGGAATAAAATTTCAACGCAATTATGGAAAAAGCGCCGCATTGAATGAAGGCTTTAAAATAGCGAAAGGCGATGTCGTTATTACGATGGACGCCGATCTGCAGGATAGTCCTGATGAAATCCCTGAACTGCGCAAAATGGTGCTGGATCAGGATTACGAGATTGTCAGCGGCTGGAAGAAGAAAAGATATGATAGCAAACTGACAAAGAATTTACCTTCAAAATTATTTAATGCGGCTACCAGAAGAGCCAGCGGGATTTATCTGCATGACTTTAATTGCGGCCTGAAAGCTTACAAAAATAAAGTGGTAAAAAGCATCGAAGTGTATGGCGAAATGCATCGTTATATTCCATTGATCGCAAAGTGGTCCGGCTTTAAAAAGTTTGGTGAAAAAGTAGTCGAGCACAGACCCAGAAAATATGGCGTCACCAAGTTTGGGTGGAACCGTTTTATAAATGGATTTCTGGATCTTGCTTCCATCATGTTTGTTGGAAAATTCAGGAAAAATCCCATGCATTTTTTTGGGCTTTGGGGTACATTGTCTTTTCTTTTTGGATTCATTGTTTTTCTGTATCTAACGATCAGCAAATTCTTTTTTGACCAGACAGGAATGACCCAAAGACCGCTGTTTTTTATAGCATTGGTGGCAATGGTTATAGGTTCACAGCTTTTCCTTGCAGGTTTTCTTGGTGAGCTAATTTCAAGAAACGGCCCTGAAAGAAATCATTATTATATTGAAGACAGGATTAATTAGCTGACGAGCTGATCAACAGATGTGCTACTGTTTTGTACCTCAACATCCACCTGACAAACCATCAACATTGAACCTTCAACCTTGAACCTTGAACATTGAAAATCCTCAAAAAATAATTATCATCGGCCCGGCTTATCCTCTGCGTGGAGGTGGCATAGCAACGTTTAATGAACGGCTTGCAAAAGAATTTATTGATGAAGGATTTGATACTACCATTTATACTTTTTCTTATCAATATCCGTCTTTTCTTTTTCCGGGGAAAACACAGTACTCGTCAGAGGCTGCACCGGAAGGCATTCCTATCAAAATAAAAATCAATTCTATAAACCCTTTCAACTGGATCCAAGTTGGAAATGAATTAAGAAAACTGGAGCCGGATATAATTGTTGTAAGATACTGGCTTCCTTTTATGGGGCCTTGTCTTGGAACAATTCTGAGAAGAGTGAAAAAAAATCACCACACAAAAATTATTTGTATCGCTGACAATGTTCTGCCACATGAAAAAAGGCCAGGCGATAAAATGTTTACGAAGTATTTTATAAAACCGGTGGATGGTTTTATAACGATGAGTGAAAAAGTTTTGGCCGATTTAAAAGTTTTTACAAAAAACAAGCCTGCGAAATTAGTTCCTCATCCTTTGTACGATAATTTCGGCGCGATCATACCAAAAGAAGAAGCAAGAAAGAAATTAGGAATTTCTGAAGAAGATAAGGTGATTTTGTTTTTCGGATTTATTAGAAAATATAAAGGATTGGATATTTTATTGAATGCATTTAAAAAGGTCATTGAAGAGGAAAGAATTAAAAATCCGGTAACCACCGGATTAAAACTTTTGATCGCAGGAGAATTTTATGAAGATGAAAAAAATTATGAAGCATTATTACATGACCCTGTGATAAAAGATCATTTGATTTTGCACACGAATTTCATCCCAAACAATGAAGTGAAATATTATTTATGCGCAGCGGATTGTGTGATACAACCTTATCGCAGCGCAACTCAGAGCGGCGTTACTCCCCTCGCCTATCATTTTGAAAAGCCAATGATTGTTACAAATGTGGGTGGTCTGGCGTCCCTGGTTCCTGATAAAAAAGCAGGGCTAATTGCGGAGCCAGGTGCAGAAAATATTGCAAAAAAAATTGTAGAATATTTTGAGCTGGGAGAAGATTTTTTCTTACCACAACTTCGCCAGGAAAAGAAAAAATACAGTTGGGAAAATATGGTGAAAGCGATTCTAAACTTTGAGGATCTTTCATAAAAACAGAATCCTAACTATCCCCGTTTACTATTCAGTTATAGTTGCAGGTAACCAGATCTATTATGTAACTTTATTGGAATTGAGTTATGAAAACTAAATTAATTTTAAACGTAGATGATAAAATTGTAGCGAGGGCGAAGAGAGCCAGTGCCAGAAGAAAGGTAAGTCTTTCATCTGTTGTTGAAGATTACCCGGATAAATTTGCCCAACGGTCTTTATCCATAAAACCTGAAAGCAAAGAACCATCTCTGGAACACATTCGAAAATACACTCATCCGGTTGATAAAACTGATGAGGAACCTGACAAACAGAGAGAAATATATTTAAGTGAGAAACATGGCTTATAAAATCATTGGGGATACCAACATAATTGTGGATCTTTTAATAGAAGAAAAAAGAACCGATCCTTTGGCCACCTTCAGAGAAATGTGTAAGACGATAAATATTATTCCTTTCTCAAAAGACATTCTATATTATTGTTTGGAGAAGGACCAGGCCAAACAGGCCAAAGAAGATGAACCTTTGTATTTCTTGGCACATAAAGCAAAGATGAATTATTTCATTACCGGAAATGTAAAAGATTGTACATTTCCTTTTTCCTCTTTGCCTGTAATGGGTCCAGGTAATTTTATTAAAGAAATTTATTTGAATGATATACCGTAGTAAAGCTCCCTTGCGCATCGGACTTGCAGGAGGTGGCACTGATGTAAGCCCCTACAGCGACCAATTTGGTGGCGCTATATTAAATGCAACTGTCTCACTTTTTGCCTATGCGAATATTGAACCTTTGAGAGAAAACAAAATAATTGTTGAAGCATTAGACAGAAAAGAAAAACAGGAATTTGAAAGCGGGCCTCAATTACCCATTGATGGAAAACTTGATCTTTTAAAAGGTGTTTATAACCGCATTTATAAAGATTATCAATTGCCTGAATCGGGATTTCGTTTGTCCACTTTTGTTGATGCGCCGGCAGGTTCAGGATTAGGAACTTCATCTACTTTGGTAGTTGCGATTCTCGGCGCTTTTGTGGAATGGCTGAAACTTCCTTTAGGCGATTATGATATTGCTCATTATGCCTACGACATTGAACGCAATGATCTGCAACTTACCGGGGGCAAACAAGATCAGTATGCGGCAATGTTCGGGGGTGTGAACTTCATGGAATTTTATGAAGAAGATAAAGTGATTGTAAATCCGCTTCGGATCAAATCTCAATATCTCCATGAGCTTGAAAATAACCTGGTTCTTTATTTTACAAACACGAGCAGGGAAAGCGCTTCTATCATTGATGAGCAAGTAAAAAATGTGAACAACAAAAATGAAAAAAGTATTGAGGCGATGCACCAATTGAAAGAGCAGGCACGAATGATGAAAGAGGCCTTATTAAAAGGAAAGCTGGATGAATTTGGTGCAATACTGGATTTTGGATTTCAACAGAAACGGCGCATGGCGCATAATATCAGCAATAGCAGCATTGAAGAAATTTATGAAGCAGCAAAAAGAGCTGGTGCGACAGGAGGAAAAATAAGCGGTGCCGGCGGCGGTGGTTTTATGATATTTTATTGCCCCGGAAACAGCCGTCATAACGTTATTGAAGAATTAAAAAAATTTGGAGGAGAAGTAAGAAATTATACTTTTATCAAGAACGGATTATCAACCTGGTGTTTGTGAAATAATATTATACTAACAACTTCATTAGAATCTTTAAAAACAAAATGGACAAAATAAAAAATATCATTCAGGCATCAATAGATGTAAAAACAAAAATCCTGAATGATGATCAGTTAATGCAGACTGTGAATGATTGTGTGAATGTGATTGTGAGCGCTTTTGAAAAAGGAAACAAAGTTTTATTTTGCGGTAATGGCGGCAGCGCTTCTGATGCGCAACATTTAGCCGCAGAATTTTCGGGAAGATTTTATACCGACAGAGACGCACTTCCCGCAGAGGCTTTGCATTGCAATACTTCGTACATAACCGCTGTGGCAAACGATTACAGCTATGATGTCATTTACTCAAGATTGATAAAAGGAATAGGAAAAGAAGGGGATGTTCTGGTTGGATTAAGTACTTCCGGCAACAGTAAAAATATTATCAGCGCTTTTGAGGTTGCCAAAGACAAAAATATGACCACGATTGCATTCACAGGTTCCACAGGAGGAAGATTAAAAAAGTTAACAGATTTTCTGATTAATGTTCCTTCTGAAGATACGCCGCGCATTCAGGAAAGCCATATCATGCTTGGTCATATCATCTGCCAGTTTGTGGAAGAAATTTATTTTACAGATACTCATGATTAAAGAAGCGATTATTCTTTCAGGAGGATTAGGAACAAGATTACGTTCTGTAATTTCAGATGTTCCAAAATGCATGGCTCCTGTTGCCGGGAAGCCTTTTTTGCATTATCTTATAAACTATTTAAATCAAAAAGGAATTGAGAGTTTCATTTTCAGTGTCGGATATAAGCATGAAATAATTGAAGAATACCTGCAAAAAAACTGGGCACATTTAAATTATAAAATTTCTTTAGAAGGTGAGCCGTTAGGAACGGGTGGCGCTATTCAATTAGCATGTGAAAAATGCATAGAATAAAATGTGTTAATATGTAATGGTGATACACTTTATAAAATTGATATTGATGCATTGAGCAAATTTCATAAATCAATGAATGCCTCCTGTACATTAGCTTTGAAGCCAATGCGTTATTTTGACAGATATGGCGTTATTGAATTGAATGAAGATCACTTCGTGAAAAGTTTTAAAGAAAAAAAATATTATACAACCGGTTTAATTAATGGCGGAGTATACGCTTTAAACATTTCAACATTTTTAAATGAAAATCTTCCTGAAAAATTTTCTTTTGAGAAGGATTACCTTGAGAAGAAGGTGAATGCAAAGAAAAATGAAAATCCAGGAATCTTTGGAATGATACAGGATCAGTATTTTATTGATATTGGAATTCCCGAAGATTATAAAAAAGCTCAAACTGAATTATTGAATGAATAAATTATTTTATTATTTCCATCCCCGGGTTGCTAATTCTTATTTCCTTATTGTTAATTCCTCATTTCCAATTGAAAAAAATTAATCTCAAAAACATCGACTCTTCCTGGACACTTTTCATTGATCGCGACGGCGTCGTAAATGATGAGAAACATTTGGATTATATCCACACCTGGGATGAATTCAAATTCTATGAAGGTGTGAAAGAAGCCTTCCAAATCTTCAATGAAAAATTTGGAATTATTATCATGGTGACCAACCAAAGAGGTGTGGCAAAAGGTTTAACCAAAATAGAAGACCTTCATCTGATTCATAAAAACATGCTGCGTGAAATTGAAAATGCAAAAGGAAGAATCGACCGCATTTATTTTTGTACGGATATGGAAAGCGTAAACCGAAAGCCCAATGCCGGCATGGGTTTGCAGGCGATAAAAGATTTTCCATCAATCGATCTTTCAAAAAGCGTAATGATAGGAAACACATTAAGTGATATGAAATTTGGAAGAAATCTTGGCATTGCCATTAATATTTTTCTTCCAACAACCCGAAAGGATGTCTCCTTGGACCATGAAGATAT
>Ga0157370_10003606_pt1 | contig 18108 bp, 14 predicted proteins | sample C35metaG_FD_113463 | JGI IMG/M metagenome (GOLD analysis project Ga0157370, IMG submission 113463) | Corn rhizosphere microbial communities from Kellogg Biological Station, Michigan, USA - C3-5 metaG | ecosystem: Host-associated > Plants > Roots > Rhizosphere > Soil | place: USA: Michigan...
GCGGCTGAAACACGCACACCACGATTTTGCCCTGCAGGGTATGCATGCCAAGGAACGAAAAAGGATCGGCGTCATTGCCCAACAAAATTGTCTCAGCTCTTCGCGATGTTTGAAGCTTCGGCATTATACACGATAATGATTTCCGAAGCTCTGTTGCGAATGGTTTGAAAGATTTTGACCTTTACAACACATGAGGTTACTGCCCTTCAAATATTGTTACGTCAGCTCACAGCAAACAAACCGTTGACAATATTGTTGATCACTTTTGAGCCTGCTGTTTCAAGTAGGCGATGACATCGGCGCGCTCCTGCCCATTGGACAATCGAAACCCCATCGCTGTACCCGGCGCCATAGCGGTTGGGTTTTGCAGCCAGCGGTCGAGCGTTTGTGCATTCCAAACGACATTCAGTTTTTTGAGCGCGGCTGAGTAATGGAAACCGGGCACAATCCCGGACTTGTGGCCAAAGACACCCCGGTGTTTCGGTCCAATTCGGTTTGCATCCAGCGAATGGCATGCACCGCATTTGGCTTCATAAATGTCCGCCCCCCGGACGGGGTTGCCGGGGGGCGGAGCTTTCTGCAGCACGGGTGGGGGCTGGGGCGGTACCGGTGCTGCAGATGCAGTCGCTATAATAAGCGTTGCCAACTGAAGGGACATTACATAGCGAAACGACCGAATTCTCATAAGTGTTCTGACGAATCAATCAACCAAACATCGGCGCTTTTTCTGGAATCCCATCGCCTAACACCTGGCCGAGGACGGCAGCGTGAAATGACTCATCCGCTGCGGTGCGCGCGGCAAGCACATATAGATCCGATTGGTCAAGTGAAGGTATGAGGCCAAGATACGCGTTCGTCGCGCCACGTTCCAACTTTAGCGCCAGACGCAACACACCGGTTTGGTCCTTCAACGAAGCTGCGTTCAGCTCTTTCGCATACTCTGGAACCGGCTTCGTCCCAACAGGTGTACCACCGAGGCGCTTAATTGCGGCGATCAGATCATCTCGGTGCTGCTTGTGATGCCCCTGAAACGTAATGGCGACCTTCAATACGTCCGGTTTTAAAAGCTTGCTTTCAGCGCCGATCTGGTAGGCCGCTATACCTTCATTTTCAAGGGACAATGCCGCGTTAAGAAGCTGCACATCCTGGCCGGCGTCTCCAGCATTTTTTTTGCTTATGGCGGCCCCAAAAGAAGGCCTGTCGAACAAGGCCAATGCGCCCGTCGCGGATAACGTAGTCGCGGCCACAGTCAACACGCGACGGCGAGATTTTATCTGGTCCATCATCACTTTTCTCCAATATTGGTTCGATCAGCAAGATCGAGACGTTGCAGCACCTGCGCATTCCAGACGGAACTCATGCCCAAATCCTGACGCCAGTGCTCGTATTACGCGCGGGAAGGAGAGCGATGAGGCCGGGCGCGATCGTCTCCGGGTCAGATTGGAGCGATGAATTGGACGGGCGAACAGCGATCGACGCAGGGATTTCTGAAACTGCGGAATCATGGGAGAGAAATCGCGAGGCGGGCTGGACTTCGATGTTCGCGAACAAGAATTCGTTCAAATCTGATGGCGGCAACGCAAAACCGTCTTGGCTCGGCATAGAACTCTCCCATGTCAACCTCATCTCCGGGCCAAGCTATCGTGTTGAAACAGAGATTAGGAGGCTCGGAAACTACGCATTGACGCAGAGGCCAAAAAACAGGCTCACACTCCCTGGACCACCTAATTAGTCGCCGTGACGCCGAAAATCGGCCATGGCCATCGGATGATGATGCGCTCTACGCTTTGATATACGCGAGCCAGTCGATGATCCGCTGTTTCAGGCGCTGATGAATCGCGAAACATGAGGCTCACATCCGTAATTTCCGAGCCTATCCCCAAAAATTTAGGAACAATATGGTACTTCGCGCGGAGGCAATTTGATTTGTTAGCATTGGTTCTGGCTTTGACAAAAGAGCCCGCATCGAGAGGGTATTGGATTCTTTGACATCACTTGAGCCTGTGCTCGGCCTTATTGGTTCGTGCGACGAATGAGATGAAATCAACGGACGTGTTTCTCCAAGTTTTTGATAACGAGCTTCGTTCAGATGTGGTTATCGCGCAGCTTGACGTTCAAGCTCCTGCGGTCAGACAAGACACTCACTGGTGGCTTACTGATGTGCCGCGCGCCATCCTTTGAAGTCGGCCCGAGATTATCAGTTGTGAAGCTATGAGCGAGCCATTCGAGCGCAATCATCCGACGGAGCGTCGCCTGGCTAGGGACGTGGAAGGTTTTGATTCCTTGGCTGAACTGGCTTTAGATATGCATTCGTCGGTGGACCGTGCCACCGAACAAATATGGCGTCGGCTGGACTCTGTGCTTTGGCAACTCACGCAAAATCCATGGTTTGTGCTGCAAACTGTCTCACGGGAAACGCTCCAGGCTAATTTGGCAGAGCCGACTTTCCGTAAAGCAGTTGACGACTTGGTGCGTGCCCGGCGCGCTGCAGCAGAGACCCCGGGGTGGTTCCAAAAAACTTATCCGCAATCTTCGCTGAGTTGTGTTGCTTATTTCTGCATGGAATACATGTTGAGTGAGGCGCTGCCAATTTACTCGGGTGGCCTCGGCAACGTAGCCGGTGATCAACTCAAGACCGCGAGCGACTTGAGCGTACCCGTGGTTGGCGTGGGGTTGCTCTATCAACAAGGCTATTTCCGGCAAATAATCGATCAGGCCGGCAAGCAACAGGCGGTTTTCCCATACAACGATCCTGGACAGTTGCCGATCGCACCATTGCGCCGGGCGAACGGCGAATGGTTGCGATTGGAGATCGCCCTGCCGGGTTATTCTGTCTGGCTTCGCACCTGGCAGGTCCAAGTTGGAAAGGGGAAGCTCTATTTGCTGGACAGCAATGATGTGACGAATTTACCCGTGCATCGGGGGATTACCAGTGAGTTGTATGGCGGCGGACCAGAAATGCGCCTTGAACAGGAGCTTCTTCTCGGTATTGGCGGATGGCGGCTGCTCGACGCTCTCGGCCTCCATCCGGAGGTTTGTCATTTGAACGAAGGTCATGCGGCGTTCGCCGTGCTGGAACGCGCGCGCAGTTTCATGCGCAAGACCGGACAGCCATTCGATACTGCACTAGCCGTTACACGTGCGGGAAATATTTTTACCACGCACACAGCAGTGGGTGCCGGCTTCGATCGCTTTGCCCCCGCTCTCATACGACAATATCTCGAAGGTTATGCCAAACAGGAACTCGGGATAGAGCTCCACGATCTGCTGGCTTTGGGGCGTCAAGACCCGAATGATGCGTCTGAACATTTCAACATGGCATACCTGGCGATTCACGGTAGTGGGGCGGTCAATGGCGTGAGCCGCCTGCATGGAGAGGTGAGCCGACACCTTTTTGAGCATCTCTTTCCGCGTTGGCCGCGCGACGAAGTGCCGGTGGGACACGTAACCAATGGTGTCCATATGCCGACCTGGGAGTCGGCGCCGGCCGATGCGCTCTGGACAGAGGCGTGTGGAAAGGACCGCTGGTTGGGAATGGCGGAGACAATGGAGCAAGATATCAATCGCGTCTCCGATGTCGATCTTTGGCAATTTCGCACCGCCGCAAGAACGAGGCTCATTGAGTATGCTCGCGGACGGCTAACCAGGCAGTTGACCGCGGCGGGCGCATCGCCGGAGGCAGTTACCGCTGCCGAGCATATGTTTGATCCGAATACGTTGACGTTGGGTTTTGCGCGTCGGTTTGCATCTTATAAGAGGCCGAATCTGTTGCTGCACGATCCCGAGCGGCTATTGCGGCTATTGGACAACTCCCGGCATCCCGTTCAGCTCATCATGGCCGGGAAGGCTCATCCGGCCGACCAGGCGGGTCAAGATTTGATCCAGCAGTGGATGCGCTTCATCTGGCGGCCAGAGGAGCATCCCCGCGTGATATTCCTCAGCGATTACGACATGCTCCTGACTAAGCATCTCGTTCACGGTGTGGATGTTTGGCTGAACACTCCGCGACGTCCTTGGGAAGCATGCGGAACGAGCGGAATGAAGGTGCTCGTCAATGGGGGCCTCAATCTCTCGGAACTGGACGGCTGGTGGGCTGAAGCTTACACACCGGAAGTAGGGTGGGCGTTGGGAGATGGCAAGGAGCATGGGGATGATCCCGCGTGGGACGCCATCGAAGCTGAATCACTTTATGATAAGTTGGAACGTGAAGTGGTCCCTGAGTTCTACACCCGCGACGACCAAGGAATTCCCAGAGCCTGGATCGCCTGCATAAGAAAAAGTATGGGGCGGCTGACCCAGAGCTTTTCGGCCAACCGCGCGGTATTTGAATACACGGCGCGGCATTATCTTCCGGCTGCGTCGGCGTATCGCAAGCGTGCTGCTGACAACGGCGCAATTGGTCATCAGGTAACAACTTGGCGCCGCATGTTGGAACAAAAGTGGGCGGCAATGCGCTTCGGCGATGTGCGACTCGTTACCGAGAGTGAGCAGCATGTATTTGAAGTGCAAGTCTATCTTGGTGATCTCGACCCGAAGGCAGTACTGGTGGAGCTTTACGCCGAAGGTATTCCCGGCCGCGCGCCGGTCCGGCAGACCATGAAGCCCGTTCGTGAGTTGGTCGGAACTTCGGGCGGGTATATTTATGGCGCCGCGGTATCCGCCGCCAGACCGTCAGACGATTATACGGCGCGGGTGATACCGCGTTGCGACGATGTTTCTGTCCCATTGGAAAGTGCACAAATTCTTTGGCAACGGTGATCGACCGACGGAGCGGGCATGCGCGGAGGTGAACAGCGAGCTCTGAACACTAACTCCTCTGGTGGCACTCCTGAATCCATTCTCAGAAGTGATCGATCGTCGTACGCGAGACTGACAAGCCGGAAACTATGAGCCCCTCGTGGGTACCCGTCTCCCCTGCTAGTCAACATCCCGCGGCTTGTAACAGCTTACTCAAATCGGCCGAACTAAGGAAATAGATTTGCAATCGACGCTCGTTCTGATCATTAACCAATGTCCCCTGTCAGGGTTGGCGGCCGCCTCCGGCAATCGCGACATGAACGAGTTCTGAAAGAGATCGCGAATTGGTCTTCCGCATAACCGTCGCCCGGTGCGTTTCCACTGTCCTTTGGCTGATGCCGAGCGCGTGTGCGATTACTTTGTTGGCTTTTCCCTCAAGAACCAGTTCCATGACCTGGTGCTCGCGGAGTGTCAGAGTGGCGATACGTCTTGCCGCCGTCTCGTGCCATGTGGCTCGTGCTGCAGAACTGCGAGACAATTGCAACGCCTGCTCGATGTAACCAGTCAATTCGTCGTACTCGACGGGTTTCTCCAGAAAAGCGACCGCCCCAGCTCGCATTGCTCGAACCGCCAATTTGATGTCTGCATGCCCTGAAATCATGACGGCGGGAGGCATATGACCGTCGGCGCGGAGTTGCTCCAACAAATCGACGCCATTCATCCCCGGCATCTGCGCGTCGACCAGCAAAACGTTTTCTCGCTGAGGGCGGAAAGCTGCCAGAAACGCTTCGGCGCTCGGGTAGGTCTCAATCGACCACGCCTCGTCCCGGAACATTTCGCGCATAGCCTCACGTATCGAACTGTCGTCGTCCACAACAGAGATTGTTGGAAATTGTCTACCGCTGCCGGACTCGATCAAAGATGATGACGCTGTTCGGTTGGCCCGAGTATCAGAAGCCACAAAAAGCGATTGTATCAGGAGCAAAAGGTCATCAGCTTTGATCGGCTTGGTGCGCTGGACACAGCCTTGTCTAGAAATTTCGCGGATGACATCGGTTGAGATGTAGCCCGTTAGAACGACGGCGGGGATCCTCCGACCAAGCAACTCTCGCACCTCCAGGATCACTTCGAGGCCATTCATACCTTTTGGAAATTGATAACCGGCGACGACGAGATCGGGTTGTCCGGCTCCGAGCGCAAGGGTCCGCGCCTGTTCGCCGTCTTCGGCTAAAAGGATGTGGTGTCCCTCGTTCGCTAGCAGGCGGCCAAGCATCTCTCGCACTGTCGGCTCGGCTTCCACAATTAGGACTGTTGCGTGGCGATCGGAGACCTGCGCGGCATGCCCAGGCGGAGGGGGGGATGCCTCTCCAGACACACCCTGCGCAATCGGGACTTCTACAGCGAACACAGATCCAGAACCTGGGAGCGAATGTACATAGACGACATGACCAAGCAAATCGCAGAACCGTCGAACGATTGCCAGACCGAGTCCAAACCCGCGTCCGCGCGCTCCAGCCGAATTGTCCCCCCGATGAAACTCTCTGAATATCATTGATATCTGCGTCTGGGGAATGCCAACACCGCTATCCCATACCTCAATGCGCAACTTGCCCCCGCGCCGCCGGCAACCCAGCAATACCTTGCCCTTTTTCGTGTATTTCACCGCGTTAGAAAGAAAATTACGGATGATTTGTTCGAGAAGATGCGGGTCGCTATGTACGTCGACCCCACAGGGAACCATGCGCCAACTGAGCCCCCTTGCTCGCGTATGTTGGAAGAACTCGACGCCCAGCTTTTCGAGCAGACCGTTGATAGAGAAATCCACTCTTTCGGGCTGAAGGATGCCCGCCTCAAGTTGATTGATATCAAGAAGGGTGTCCAGCACGCCTGACATCGCATCAGCAGTCTCATTGAGCTGAACCACCAATCGCGATGCCTCTTCAAACTTTCCTTGCTTGAGACTCTTCGCCAAGACGGCACGCATCAGACTAAGAGCCTGCAGGGACTGCCGCAGATCGTGGCCGGCTGCTACGAGAAACCGCGATTGGCGGAGTTTGGCGCGTTCGGCTCGCCATTTGGCACTTCGCGCTTCTGCCTCTTTATGTTTGCGCTCGGTAACATCGTCAATTGCGATGACGATTTCGGAGGTCGCACCAGTTTCTTCGATAATCTTCGTCGCAGTCAGCAACAACACCCGGGTGCCAAGTCCGGGGACAACAATCTCGACCTCGTGGCCTTCAACAAAGGGATTTCCTGCTTGGATCAACGCGATGAACGTGGCAAGCGCTGGAGTATTCAGGAAGCGGTTGCCCGCCAAGGAAAGGTGCAATCCAACGACGTCATCGCGCATGACTGCAAACTGCCGGTAGACCGCACGATTGGCAAAGGTCACGCGTAGTTCCCGGTCGAGCACCAACAGCGGCTGCTGGATAGCATCGAGAATGCGTTCCGATTCTCGGCGGCCGCGTTCGACAAAAGCTATTCCGTCGCCCTTGGACGAATGCGTGCGATGCTCCTCTTGACCGGAGTGTTCCGCGCGCACTTGGTCTACGACTTCGTTGTAACCCATTTTAGGCCTTCCAAATTGCTACCCGTTATACTCGCCAGGTCAGATCAGCGAGATAGCCATCTGACGATTGCACGTCGCCACGCAACGTCAGCTGTTGTTTTCAAAATCTCTAACGTTGGACACTAAACTGATGATCGGCTCCGACTAGGTTTTCATGATCTTGCGCCCTATCGATACTCGGTGGCCCCCTTCGCTCACCGAGTGTTTTTTTTGGCCCGCGTGACCTTCGCGACCAGCCACGGAGAGTTCCATCTCAACAAAAGCAATACTCTGGATACATGTTTAACACCTAAGCGGGCCCGGCACAATCACGTTGGCGCGTGCATGGCGGACAAACCAACCTAAGTAATTCGCGCGATCGAGCGCCCGGTTTTACTCTGGAAATACAAGGCGTATAGTCGTCCCCGAACCCCGTTCATACGATAGAGTTCCATCCAATTGGGAAGCGAGATTCTTCAGAATAGCTTGTCCCAAGCCACTCCTTTTGTTCCTTTCAAAGGTCGAGGAAATTCCACAGCCATCATCCGTGATGATGAGCATACGGATGTGGTTCTTAGTGGTGATCGCGATGGAAATATTTCCGTTCATCCTGTTCGGAAATGCATGTTTGAGGCTGTTCGTAACAACCTCCGCGATGATCAACGAAAGGGTCATCAAGGATTCGAGATCTAGGCCTGGGGCCTCCGCTTTGATCGCTAACTGGATGTTTGGCCTATCGCTAGCTTTGACGAGATCCGTGCAGAGATCTTTGAGATAGTCTTCGATCGGAAGGTCGATGGCAGTTGGATCATGGAGACGACGATGCACGCGCGCCATCAGATTCAAACGGCTCAGAGCCGCCTCAAGCGCGAGCGCGCCGATACTTCCCTTTTCAGTCAACCTCTTTTCGTGAAGCAAAGCGCTCGCGACAAACTGAAGATTGTTCGCCACCCTGTGCTGCAGTTCGCGAAACATCGTATTCGCTCGCTCACGTGCCGTCGACAAATCGTCGATGGCGATGTTCAAACTGCGGATCACGTACAACTCAAGAGCGACGGTCGAAACGAATATCGACATTGTGATAATCTCGCGGCGCCCGAGGATGAAGGTTCCGTACGGAGGAAAGAACCAAGTCCATGCGATGAGCACACAAACGACGGCGAAGCCCAATCCGATGCGAATGCCTCCAAAAAGACCCGCCAACATTATCGCCGGTAGGAACAGCATCGGACCAAAGGGCATTGGACCAAAGCCCTCGGACAATTCGCCAAGGAGCCAGCGCAGGCCTGCTGCTATTGCAAAGAATGTCGCTCCTGCTGCCAGGCCTAGCCATGGCCGATCGCGACGCAGACGCCTAAATATATTTGTTGCTCGCATGCCCAAATCCCACTCTGGATCAACGAGTTGACTTGAAGCGACATCACTGGCTGCAAAGCTCGACTGCTAGCTCACCGCGGCTCGTATCTAACATCAGTCGCCACGGAACAAGGAATATCGTTGCCATTCTTACTACATAGCCGCGCCCACCAAAAACCGGCGCCTCCTTAAAGGGACGGACTCTACCTCAAGCCGGCACATTTCCCCGGACCACGTCAATTGGTTGCGGTTGTTGGCCAGACAGTCGTTCTCAATCGAGATCAAGACTAGCGTACCGCTGCGATCCCATCCGGACATTGCTGTCGCACGAAGTCTTTGCGACAACCCCTCTCTGCGCCATAGCGTGGCGCTCCCGACAAGCGCTCAGGCCATCTCTGTTAGCGTTGCCAGGCAATAAGCGGTATTTCGAGCGGAATTTTTACATCGCCATGATACGGCACAATGCGAACAGTATAGTCATCTGCGGATCGGGAGGCCGCGACCTCTCCCGCGTAAATGTAACCATTTAATGTGCCAGGTATCGCTTGTTCTTGGTGGAGAATGGCGGCTTCGGCTGGCCTATCTTTTCGCTCATTCGCGAACAGTTCTACGTGTATTGAAGAGGGCGATATTTCCCCAAGAAAGACAGGCACGGAAAACCGCCATTGGTCCTCTGCTTGAACAATGGTCGGGCTTCCAATGTGCAAACTTGACCAGTGACGCCACAAGGCGTCTGACCATACCCGCATGTCCTTGGCCAGCGCACAGGTGTTGGCCGTCCGTACCCTGTAGGCTTCCGCAAGGGGCAAATAAGCCTTTTCAATATACTCCCGCATCATGCGCGCACTGCTAAACACTGACGTTAATGCTGACATGCTGCGCCGAACCCGCGCCAGCCATGCCCGCGGCAATCCGTCCGTGTCGCGGTCGTAGAATTCCGGAATGATTTTCTGCTCTAGAGCATCGTAGAGACTTCTTGCGTCCCGTTCGTCGACATCTTGAGCCTCCCCACCACGCCCATCACCAATCGACCAACCGCCGTTTGCGTCATAAGCCTCGTCCCACCAACCATCTAAAATGGAACAATTGAGCCCGCCATTGACCAGCACTTTCATGCCGCTGGTGCCGCACGCCTCCCATGGACGCCGCGGCGTATTAATCCAGACGTCGACCCCTTGCACTAACTCTTGGGCGAGGGCGATGTCATAGTCTTCCAAGAACACCACCCGCCGACGATACCGGGGCTGCTGTGCGAGATTAATCCAGGCCTGGATCATCTGCTTTCCTTCCAAATCCGCGGGATGCGCTTTCCCCGCTACAATGATCTGGATGGGACATTTTTCATTAACGAGCAGTTTTTCTAAACGCGCAACATCTCGCAAAAGAAGATTGGGCCGCTTGTATCCGGTAAATCTCCGCGCGAAACCAACAATCAGCACATTTGGATCCAATATGACATCGGATTGGGGGATGAGGTCCAGATCTGTGCCGCGCTCTCGCAACGCAGTAACTAAATGACGTCGAACGAATGAGACGATTTTTTGACGCCCATCGCCGCGCATGGCCCAGAGCTCTTCGTCAGAAACTCGGGACATGCGATCGCCCAAATCGTCTGGCATCTCTCGCCAACGGTCTTTGCCGCACGCGTCGGTCCAAAGCTTGTCCGCCCGGGCGGAGTCCCATGTCGGAATATGCACCCCGTTTGTGACATGACCTACCGGGACCTCACATGTGGGCCAATGAGGATAGAGTGGCTGAAAGAGATGACGGCTGAATTCGCCATGCAAGCGGCTTACGCCAAGACAGACAGCGGACCCGTGCTGTGCAAGATAGGCCATATTGAATGGTTCGTCAGAGTTCGAGGGGGCGATACGACCCAACCCGATGATGTCATCGAAGCTCGCCCCACGGTCGGCCAATCTGGTCTCAACATATGGCAAGTATTTGCGCAGCAAGGTAGGTGAAAACAAGTCAAATCCCGCGGCAACCGGGGTATGAGTTGTAAACACATTGCCGGCGCGCGTGGCCCATAACGCGTCCCAAAAATTCAAATTCGCCTTATCCGCGAACTGACATGCCCGCTCTATGATGGCAAAAGCGGCGTGCCCTTCATTGATGTGACAAACCTCCACCTCCGGATGCAGCGCTTCTACGACGCGCCAACCGCCCACTCCGAGCACAATTTCCTGCATCAGACGTATTTCGTTGCCGCCACCATAAAGCTTTGCTGTGATGCCACGGTCCACCGGACTGTTTAGAGGATCGTTGCTATCCAGCAAATAAAGCGTGGCGCGCCCAACCGTCGCGCGCCAGACACGAAGCTGGATAATGCGGCCTGGCAACTCGAGCGGAATTCGCAGCCATCCATTCTCTTCTAGAACCACCGGCTCGATTGGCATCGTCGCGGGCTCATTGTAAGGGTAGAACTCTTGCTGCCTTCCTTCGGCATCGAGGATTTGGCGAAAATATCCCTCCTGATAAAGGAGGCCAACTCCAATTACTGGAACGTTCATATCGCTGGCGGTTTTCAGGAAATCCCCTGCCAGAACACCGAGACCACCAGCGTAGAGCGGTAGCACCGCACCAAGACCAAATTCCATACTGAAATAAGCGACCGCACCAATCGCTGCCCTGCCGTTGGACGGGTTGAGTACTCCGGGGCGTTGGAGGTATAGGCGCCTCGCATTGACGGATTCGGCGAGTTTCTGCCGAAAGACGTTGTCCGAAGCGAGACTGCGTAACCGTTGCGTCGGTGTATTGAGCAACACGGTCCAAGGGTTTCGCGTCCGTTGCCAAAGCGATTTATCGACATATTCCCAAAGAGCATCGCATTCGTGACTCCAGGTCCAGCGCAGATCGAGCGCAAGACTGCGCAAATCCGCTACCTCTTCCGGCAAATTTGATAGAGGCAACGAGATCATGAGGAACGACCCTTCTTATCCTCTATCGGACGCTCGATACCGACCTAAGTTCGACGGCACCCACGGGTTGAGCTCCCTCAACAAGGTCCATCGCCGCTGCTCGTTTAGAGCGGATAGGTAGATCATGCTCGAGAGATGGATGGGCGACTTAGGGTTGCGCTCTATGCGGAGTGGTCCTCGAAACTCGCCTGGACACCATTCTCTGCGGCGGCGACGAAATGGCCAGGCGCGGCAAAACAAACTGCCCGCGTTCACCGGTAGTTTGAGAAAGAGCCCAATACTCAATTTCCAACTCGGCCCTGGCGCGGCACCAATGATCGAGAGAACTACCGTTGGGACACCCCTCGTGCAACCAAATTTGATAGCTTCGCTGACGAACTAGTTCCTCGGGGACCATCATCTGCTCCGTGCGTTCAAGAGGCACGATTCATATAACGCGCGCGTGCGACCAATGCTGCTCTCCTTCCGTTTCAGCATCAACAATTGATGGCAACGGAGCCTCTTGTTGTGAAGGGATAGGAAACTCCAGATGCCTCATGATAAAGATCCATGTATTTCGCGGCACTTGTGTCCCAACCGAAGTCCTGCCCCATAGATTGTAGCTGCATCCTACGCCATGCCAGTGGCTCCTTATATAAGGCCAATGCGCGCCCGGTAGCATCAAGCAGAGCGGACAAATTTGCTTCGTCGAAGACAAACCCTGTGGCGGTGCGATCTGACCGGCTCGCTTTTGTCGCATCGATCACAGTGTCCACGAGACCGCCGGTTCGACGCACGACGGGCAACGTTCCATAACGTGACGCGTAACACTGCGTCAGACCACACGGCTCAAACCTGGCTGGAGCAAGGAGGATATCGGCGCCTGCCTGCAACCGATGTGCTAGATCTTCCGTGTAACCGATGTGAACTGAGACGGACCCAGGGTAACGCTGGTTGAGAACTTCAAAGCTTTGCTCAAGTGAATGGTCGCCTTCGCCAACCAGCACAAACTGGGCTCCCGACGCCGCGAAGGTTGGAATAGCCTCCAGAATGACATCCGCCATCTTTTGGTGTGCAAGCCGACTTACAAAACCGAGTAAAGGCGTTTCGGCATTCACTTCCAACCCAAACTCCATTTGGAGTTGTGCCTTGCAAACCCGTTTGCCAGAAATATCAAGTGCGTTGTAATGCTGCGGCAGGTAAGCATCGGTTGAAGGGTTCCAGAGCTCATCATCAATTCCGTTCAGGATTCCCGAGAACGCCGTTCCCCGGCTTCGCAAGACGGTGTCCAAGCCAAAACCGAGTTCGGGCGTCAGTGCTTCCCTGGCGTAAGTGGGGCTAACGGTCGTGATTTTGTCGCCGAACCGAACACCAGCTTTCAGAAAGGACACCTGGCCATAGTGCTCCAGACCATTGGCGTTAAAAAAGTGATCTGGTACTCCGACAGCAGATAGGACTTCGCGCGGAAAATTGCCCTGAAAGGCCAAATTATGGAGGGTAAACACGGTGGCAGGCCGGGGCGATTCTTCCATAGAAAGCAGAAGCGGCAACAGCCCGGCATGCCAATCGTTGGCGTGGACAACATCGGGCCTCCAGCTGTTCAAGAGTCCATTAGCAATCCTAGCGGCTACGTGAGCAAGAAGAGCGAAACGCAGTGCGTTGTCGGCCCAGTCGTGTCCTTCGTTATCCTGATATAACCCACCATCTCGGCAATAAAGCGATGGAGCGTCGACCAACCATAGCGGAACTTGGGAGTTGGGCAGCTGACCTGAAACAAGCGTGACATTTTCGACGCCCAGCAATGAGCCCAGTCGAGCCTCAATGCGCGGGCTCTTGAGGCCCTCGAGGGCGCCGGGATACCCGGGCAACAGAATGTGAATGTCAACGCCGCTCCGTGCGAGCGCACGCGGCAAGGCACTCGAAACATCCGCCAGCCCTCCCGATTTGGCCAGGGGATAAAGCTCTGCCGTTACAAATAGGACACGCATCTTTCACCTTGAACTTATTGCAACTAGTGCGGCCCGCGAACCGAACGTCACTCGTGCGTTGTCTGACCCGCCGGCTCCTTCAAGCCGGGACTGACAATGTCTGGCCCTCGATGCTCTGAGAAGACAGTCTCGTGATTTGGTCCCTCGGTTGTAACCCGACCGCGCAGACTGTTCCGCAGGTCCGGGTACGCCTTGTCCTTTTCTTTTTTCTTGAAAAGTCGCATCTCTTGCTCCTTCAATCTCACCAAACGGATATAGGGAGTGTCTTGCGCTGGACAGGCTCGGAATCTACCGATGCGACGCTCTTGTCCATGCGAGGGCGCACCCAGTGGATCGAGATCTGGGCCGCGATCAAGGTCGCATTTGAGCTGCTTGTGCCACCAAGATTGCCGCGGCCAAGATTTCCAGGCTGAAATACGGTCTGGTTGATTGTGCTTTGCGGCGCAAAGAGATGGCTCAGCGCAAAATTGACATCGATGTTGCCGCTCCAGTGATAACCTGCGCCGGCCGCAATCCAGTAACGATCAGCGTCGGGAATGCGTGGCTCCAAAGTCAACCGAGGTGCGGCTGCCTCATCGAAGGCGATGCCCGCTCGCAGAGTCCAGCGATCATCGATCCGGTATTCCGCGCCCAGTGAAGTGAACCATGTATTTTTCCAGTTCAGCGTCGTCACGGATACGGGATTGAAGGGATCGTTCGCCTGTAGCGACAGCTGCTTCAGTGAACTCCAGTTCGTATATTCGACTTCGCCGAGTGCGCTCCACCGATCATCGATTCTCCAGCGTGTGCCAACCGCGAGTACAGCCGGCGTCGGCAGATCCGCCCGTCCGCCAGAATTTGCGAACGCACCCGTCAGCGCGTTGATAGTTACAGCTATGCCCGCTCTGTCGTAGATAAATCGCTCTGATCCTTTGAGTACCTGTTGTACCTCCGAGCGGTAGGCGACTCCGATCGCCAGATCGCTCGTCGGTTGCCAGCGCACTCCGAGGACATATCCGGCACCCCAGCCATGACCATGAAGGTGGACGAATCCGTCTTGTGTTCCCGGCACCGAACCAGGAACGTGGTTGACAGCGCCAAGGGTTCCAAAGTCGATCGCTTCGGTCAGATGGCTTCGCACATATTGAATTTGCGCGCCTACTGCAACGGTCAGTTGCGGAGTCAGTTGAAAGGACACGACCGGAGACGCATTGTACGCGACAAGATTTGTTCCGATCGTGTAGTACCGCCCTGTCCAGGTCGCCGGATAACTTGTGCTCTCGCCCCACGGAGTCGACAGCGACACCCCTATCGCCAATCGGTCGTTCATTCGATAACGAAGCGAGAACCCCGGCACCAGCGCATCACCGATAAAACCTTGAGGGGTCGCACTTCCACCTGCCGGTGTCCCGACCGTCGTCGTTGCGGCGAATCTGCCATTCGAGTCGAGTAACAGTGCCGTTGCGTTGATCGACGCGTCCCAATCCTCGACGCCTCCGAGCGACGCTGGATTGTAGAAGAGAAAGCTGGAATCGTTGTTGGAAGCGGCGGCACTTGCGTACGCTGTCCCCATGGCGCCGGCGCTGGATTCTCGCAACGCGAATCCAGAGGCCACTGCGGCCGTAACCGTAAAGTTCAGTAAAGTGGCGACAAGCAGAACAGCTGACAATCTCTGCATGCTCTGGCTCCATTTCGTCGCTTGTAGGGTTCACGCGGACGACGATTCTGGATGACTATGCCTTGTCTCCGATGGCGAGCAGGCTCGGAATATACGGACCAACAGCTATTCCACTTTGCGCCAGCCAAGCAGAAACAATCGCCACACTGGAGCCTGCTGTCACTCGATGCTTGGGCGAGTGTATTGGGGTCGATGCTCGGAATCTCTTGCGTGTCAAAGTAATGCGAGACGCACAAGCGCCATAGCAACCTTGGGCACGCGTCGCCTGCCGACTACGCCGTGACGATTAGTCAGACACTGAGCAATGCCGAGAACAATAGGGCGCCGGCCAGGCCGCAAAAGAACAAAATCGCGAGCCTCGCATGCATGACCTCAAAGGCGTCGTAACTCGAACCTCCCAGCCGCGTTTCGGTGGCCTGATGAGGAAGAAGAGCAACGAGTCGACTTGCAGTACTTGCCGGATCGCCGCCGGTCAGGACACATGTCGGCGACGAGTCAATAGACGACGTCATCACGGTTATCGCCGCAGCGGGCGGCAACGCAGCAAGACGTTCAGCCTCGCTCCAAGGATCAACCCCGGAACGGGCAAGGAGCGAAAGGACAGTCACGGATAGTCCGTTGAGCTGGACTCCAACATCCGCAAGAAGAAATTCGTTCAGATCTGAATGAGGTAACCGAAAGACATTCGACCGAATCATCCCTATCTCCCGACATAATTGCCTTGGAGAGACGATGGCGTGCTGCACGACAATGTTGCAGACTCGGAAAGTACTGAACTCTCGGAATCGTCCCGCCAACCACAGCAATCTCACGCCGCGGCTATCTGCCGAGACAAGTCAACTTGGCGGCGGCGGCGTTAGTGCCGCCACCGGCGATCGGAATGGGCCCAGAGATTTTGCACTGCGGCTCGGAGCTGCGGAAGAACGGATTGTTCAAACCAGGGGTTGGCTTTCATCCATGCCGCACTGCGCCAGCTAGGATGCGGGAGCGGAATTAGCTTTGGTCCGTATTCGGAAAATGCCGCGACGGTCTCCGTGAGCGTATTTTTGGTTCGGGATCCCAGGTAGCTTCGTTGTGCATACTGACCAATCAGGAGTGTCAATTCGACGCGAGAAAGGCGGCCGATCAGGCGTTCATGCCAGAGCGCGGCACACTCCCGTCGCGGAGGTTTGTCGCCTCCATTCTCAGCTGTGCCGGGATAGCAGAAACCCATGGGGACAAGAGCCACGCGCTTACTATCATAGAATTGAGATGCGTCCAGTCCCAACCAGAATCGCAACCGATCACCGCTCGAGTCGTTCCAAGGCACGCCGCTTCGATGCACTTTGCTGCCCGGTGCCTGGCTTATAATTAGTAAACGAGCTGACTCTCCCGCCTGTAACACTGGTCGCGGACCGTGTGGCAGGTGAGCCGCACAGATTTGACACTCTCCGATTTCTTGTAGCAAGCGCTCCAATGGCATGCTGCGCTCTCGTGCGCTCATAATATCCATCCTCATGCGACGAACCATAGTCGGAAACGGCGCGTCTTTACGAACCGAATGTCAAATGCAGTCGTCATATCCGCTTCTTCGTGCCTTCCTCGGCGCAGGCCGGACCAAAAGGGGTGTCGCTTGCGATCTGGTGCCGAGTGCTACGTAGATCGAGCGATCTATTTTTAAGACTGACGGCCTTAATCGAGTGCGTTGAAACATATATCAACCTTGGGAGTCCCTGGCTCTCCGGTTCAATTTCAACGTAGCAAACACTCCAGTTTGTATCTTCAAACAGCAGGTCGCGGACACGCCCAATCGCGCCATCTGAGGCGAAGACACGATAGCCCAGCACGGCGCTTGCAGCGCGCAAGTGTGGATCACCATCTCTTTCCAGAGGGTCAACCGTGCCTGGGTCCCGCGGTATAGCTCCTGAATGATACAACGGTGCTACGAACGGGGTCGCAATCGCACCTCCGCCGAAATAGCCGCTGGCCCAATAGGGATCCCAACCATAGAAGTCGAATAGACCTTTCTCAGTCTGGCGCGACACAGGCAGATCGGTTTCGATGTCGGGGCTGTGTTTGATCTGTTGCTTAGTAAGCGTTACCGGGAAGTGCCTGAGGGTCATATCGGGATGGCCAAGTACCACGACGGGGAGAAGTACATCACGTCCCGAAAGCCAGTGTCCGGTTTTGACGACGAGCCAGCGCAGCTTCCAGTTTGCATCGTCGAAGAGAAGGTCGCTGACCACGCCCAGAAGTCCATCGCTCCCAGCGATTTCATAGCCTTTCAAGACGGATGCACTCCACAACATGGCGCGCTCCCTATTAAACCCCTCGATGTCGCTGCGTTTCATCCGCATTCAGGCTTCGCCAAACGAGTCTGAATCGCGGCCGCGGATCCCAAAGTTGCGCTCGCATCCGGATAGAGGACCTTCCCACCAGGTAATATGTGCGCACCGGGTGTCAGCGTAGCGAGATCGATTCTGTTGTGGCCCAAGATGTGAGCCACAGTGACACCTTCGGCCAGAAGATAATCGGAGATGATCCTGCGGTGACAACGCCACCACACGGCTTCGGCGCACATGATTGCACAACAGTGATCGAGAGCCGTCATTGTCAGTTCCTGCAACCCTCTCCGAAATGCGACCGTCTCAGCATAGTCCGCGTAGTTCGCAAACGAAGCGTTCTGCCAGAACCGAGTCGGCGATTTTTCCCCGTCCGGACGACCATGTCTCAGGCCACCCAGCGCTCGCAGATGTACGTACGAAATTCTCGCTACAGCTAGAGCATTCGGCAAAGCATCGATGTTGAACTGAGGACTCGTCCGCGAACGAGGTACTGAACGCACATCGACCAAACGGTCTACGGCAACTTGCTGCAGCAATGCCACAAACTCAGCGACCGGTCGTGTGGAATGACCTATGGTGAAGATTGTCGACACTCGCC
>Ga0157370_10003607_pt1 | contig 18107 bp, 19 predicted proteins | sample C35metaG_FD_113463 | JGI IMG/M metagenome (GOLD analysis project Ga0157370, IMG submission 113463) | Corn rhizosphere microbial communities from Kellogg Biological Station, Michigan, USA - C3-5 metaG | ecosystem: Host-associated > Plants > Roots > Rhizosphere > Soil | place: USA: Michigan...
GCTTAGGCGGTGCCTTCGCTTCAGGCTTCGAGCCATAGGTCTCGAACCGTTCGCTCAGCGCCATTTTTGACTGCGGTTTTGAGGCATCTAAGTCGTGCCGTTTCAACGGGTTTTGCTTTACTCCCTTCCAGCCTCCCCTTACTAGGGGGAGGAGCAAACCCAAAGCTTAAACAAACCCTACTGAAAAGGTTCGGTTGATAAGCCAGTAGGTCGCGTTCAGAAGTGACGCCGAGCAAGAGGTGGAAAACCGCGTGTCTTTTTACGCGGGTTGTAATCCCGCAGCGAGGGAACCGCCTAAGCGGCGGCACTTCGCGGCTGTCACCAAAGCGGCTGAAACATGTCCATTCCGACCCTGCGCAGCCTTGATCTCACAGCAATAAAAAGCGCGGGAGTCCAGAGGGCGCGCGCTTACGCGCCTTCTGGGCCAGTTTGCGTGGCAACGCAAGGTTGTGAACTTGACCTTCAGCGGCTTTGGGCAGCAGCCCAATCCCCCCGCCGAAGGCGATAAAGACAGTGCTCTTGAAGTCTGTCCCCCTCGGCTATTACCGGGTGATTAAAATTCTCCGCAGGGTCACAGGTCATCCCCATGCGCTTCATTACTGCCTGAGAACGGAGGTTTATCAGCGCGGTAAAAGCGACGATTTCATGCAGGTCGAGCTGGTTGAAACCTACCTTTAGGGCGGCCTGCGCGGCTTCGCTGGCGAGGCCCTTGCCCCATGACTCGGCGCTCAGACGCCAACCGGCTTCGACGCAGGGGTTGAAAGGCAGCTGATAGCCCGGCGTGTGCAGGCCGAGGAAACCGATAAACCTGTGTTCGTCGCGCGTCTCCAGCGCCCAGATGCCCCAGCCGCGCTCAGTTATCAAGGCGCTACAGCGTTCGGCCAAGTTGTCACTCTCTTCGCGGGTCATAACCGAAGGAAAAAACTCCATTACGCGCGGATCGGCATTAAGTTCGGCGAAAGGCTCCAGATCCTCTTCGCGCCATTGACGCATGATCAGGCGCGGCGTGGTGATTTCAATCGTAGGAGTGATAACAGGGACGATAAACTCTTGCATAACTCTCCTTGTAGCCGAGTGGCCGTTAATGGACTCTGTAATTCTTAGTAACACTACCGTTATACGGAATTTCTTTAGACTTACAAGGCTGATTTAACTCACTTATTCTCTCGGGTAAGCGCCAGCCAGGCTTTGACCGAGCCGGTGCTTTCTTGCGTGCGATACAGTAAAATCATATTGGCGCGCAGGCTGAAGTTATCCAGCGGCTTGTATAGCAGATCCGGCAGCGGAACCTGTTCGAACGTCGAGGGCACCAGCGCAATCCCCTGTCCGGCGGCCGCCAGCATCAAGACGCTCAGCGTGCTTGAAACCTGATGAGCAATGCATGGCGGACTCCCCAAGGCTCGCTCCAACTGCGCCAACTGTCCGTCATTAGCTTTGCCGGTGGAATAGACAATCAGCGGCTCTTTGGCAATCATCTGTCGGGTGAGCAGTTCGACGCTTGCCAAAGGGTGTTCCTTCGCCATGGCGATGATCATCGGCCAGTCGCCAATCAGCTCGGTACTCAGTTGGCTGTCAAACTCAATGCCCATTGCCGGGCAGTAGCCGACATCAATTTTGCCCGCCAGAATCGCCTCGCTCTGCCACTGCGGGGCCAGCTCTTGCAGCTCAATCTCCACCTGCGGATAGGCGGCGGTGAAGGCGCGCATATCCGCCAGCAGCTTGCCAGTGAATACCGCGTTGCCCGCAAAGCCAATCCTTACCTTGCCGGTTTCTCCCCGCAGGGCGCGCTGCACCACACTTTTTGCCCGCTCGGCCTGAGCAACGGCCAGTTCGGCCTCGGCGCGGAATAGCTTGCCGGCCTCGGTCATCTCCACCTTGCGCGTGGTGCGCAGGAACAGCACCCCGCCCACCTCCTCTTCCAAGGCTTTAATCTGCATGCTCAGCGCAGGCTGCACAATGTTAAGACGCTGGGCGGCACGGCCAAAATGCGCCTCTTCGACGACCGTAAGAAAGTACCGTAATTGCCGCAAATCCATGTTTAGCACTCATCAACTAAAATGATTAATAGCTCAATGCAAACTATTTGTTTTGATGGCTCTAGAAGCCGATGCTGTCAGCAAAAATCACTACGCACGCTTTATCAGGAGCACCGCCATGAGCAATACACTGCAAGACCGCCAAGACGTTGCCGATCTAATGACCGGCTGGATACATCGCGATTTAGCTGAGTGGGATCAACTGCTCGAATTGTTCCATGACGACGGCATTATTGAAGTCACATGGTTTGCTGAAAGGGGGGTTTCCCAGTGAAACGGGTGTTCGCCACCAAATTTAGTCAGCAGGAACAAGAGATGAAAGCCAAAGGCAAACAGTGGCTGGCTGAGGCGAAAGAGTAGCGAGGTAAAGTTGTTCTGAAACAGAGATGGCAGGCCCGCGCGGCCAGCAGCGGCGCGGGCTGCGTTAAGCAAGAGACGAAAGCTAGCCGTTACCTTTGCCCGTTTTCGGGTACTCGCTGCCCGTCGAGACTTCCGGCAGGTCGTCTAAATCGGGCTGAATGCCCTCAGAAATGTAATCTTTCGCCGCTTTGGCCTGTTCATGGCCAGATTTATCGCGCACCAGTACGTGCTTAATAGTGCCGTCTTTCAGGACTTCGCGATGGATGCCAGTAAATTCGCTCATAAGTTCCTCTTTCTGGTGATCAAACTGAAGCCGGATGCTCATATCAGGTTCCATGAGCTCAGTATTAAGCATAGTTTTATTCCGCCAGAGTTCGAATAATAAATATCTGAATATTCCTTCAGCGACGATAACTTTTTCCTGATAAATTAATACGTGAGTCAATGGCATACTGGCTTAATCAGGTTTTATCGGCGCATTAGCAGGAGAAGGCATTTTGGACGCAAGCACTATCAACACACTTTTTTTCGTCGGCGCCCTGTTGGTAGCAGCAAGCATTCTGCTCAGTTCGCTCTCTTCCCGCCTCGGAATTCCCATTTTGGTCATTTTTCTCGCCATCGGTATGTTGGCGGGGGTTGACGGCATTGGCGGCATCGCCTTTGACAACTATCCGGCGGCCTATTTAGTCAGTAACTTGGCGCTGGCGGTTATCCTGCTCGACGGCGGCATGCGCACCCGGGCCTCCTCCTTTCGCGTGGCCCTCTGGCCCGCCCTGTCGCTGGCCACCGTCGGTGTCCTCATTACCGCCGGATTAACCGGCATGGCGGCGGCCTGGCTGTTTAAAGTCGATATGATTCAAGGCCTGTTGATTGGCGCGATCATCGGCTCCACCGACGCCGCGGCGGTGTTCTCACTGATTGGCGGCAAAGGCTTAAACGAACGCGTCAGCGCCACGCTGGAGATTGAGTCCGGCAGCAACGACCCGATGGCGGTATTCCTGACTATCACCCTGATCGACATGATTGCCAAGGGCCAGCACGGCCTGAGCTGGATGTTCGTTCTCGACGTGATTCAGCAATTTGGTTTGGGTATTTTCTTCGGGCTGGGCGGCGGCTGGCTGCTGCATAAGCTGATCAACAAAATCTCTCTGGCCACCGGCCTCTACCCCCTGCTGGCTTTCAGCGGCGGGCTGATGGTTTACGCGCTGACGGTAGCGATGGACGGCAGCGGAATTTTGGCGGTGTATCTCTGTGGTCTGGTGCTGGGCAATATGCCGATCCGCAACCGCCACGGCATTATGCAGACTTTCGACGGGCTGGCGTGGCTGAGCCAAATCGGCATGTTCCTGGTGCTCGGCCTGCTGCTGACGCCAAGCGATCTGCTGCCGATTGCCGCCGGCGCACTGGCCTTGTCTCTATGGATGATTCTGGTTGCCCGCCCACTTTCGGTATTCGTCGGGCTGTTCCCGTTCAAAAACTTTACCCTGCGCGAGCGTTTCTTTATTTCGTGGGTCGGGTTGCGCGGCGCGGTGCCGGTGATTCTGGCGGTATTCCCCATGATGGCGGGCATCCCGCAGGCCAACCTGTACTTCAACGTGGCCTTCTTCGTGGTGCTGGTTTCCCTGCTGCTGCAAGGCACGTCGCTGGGCTTTGCCGCCAAAAAAGCCAAGGTGATCGTGCCGCCGATGCCGACACCAATTTCCCGCGTGGGGCTGGATATCGACGTGTACAGCAATTGGGAACAGTTTATTTACCAGCTGGGTTCTGAGAAATGGTGCGTGGGCGCGGCGCTGCGTGACCTGAAAATGCCCGCTGAAACGCGCATTGCCGCCCTGTTTCGCGGCACTGAGATGCTGCACCCCACAGGCAGCACGCGGCTGAAAGAGGGGGATATTCTCTGCGTGATTGGGCAGGAAAAAGACCTGCCAGAGCTGGGCAAGCTGTTTAGCGACAGCAACGCGGTGGTGCTGGATGACAGATTCTTCGGTGACTTTATCCTGCAAGCCGATGCCCCGCTGGACGCTATTTCACAGCTTTATGGCCTGAATCTGGATGACTCGGTGGATAAATCCCTGTCACTGGGCAACTTCGTTATTCAGCTGTTGGGCGGCGAGCCGGTTATTGGTGACCATATTGAATGGGACGGCTTGACCTGGACCATTGCCGAGATGGATGGCAAAGACGTGAGCAAAGTCGGGGTAAGAATTGTGACCGAAAAAGCCTAAATAACAGGCTTCCTGCTAAACTTCCCGCCAAAAAAATCATAAAAAAAACGCCTGTGAGGTTAAACCTGACAGGCGTTTTCTTCTTTAGCGGCCAGCAAACTAGCCGCTAAATCAAACCGTTATTGGCCGGCTTGTGGGTCTTTGTCGTAATCAGAACATGACTGATAGCCTTTGTTCATGACGTGGCCCGTGTCGTTAAAGCTGACGAAGTAAGTCTGAGCTTTACCATCACGTGGCGCAACGGCGTAGGTCTGACAAGTCCCTTTAGCATGGACCAGCGTCGCTTCAGTGGAAGGTGGACCCGCCAGAGCACGAACCTGCGCTTTGGTCATACCGACTTTAACGTCGCTAACCACAGGCTCTTTGACATAGCTCGCTGCGCGATCGTAAGTCTGACACCCAGCAAGGACTGATACCGCTGTAGCAACAATAATTAACATCTTCTTATTCATGACTTCTTTCTCCTGAAGTGCTTATGTTTAGTTAAGACTAGAAGAAACGGTCAGTTTCGCCAGTTAATATGACTTTTATATGTGAATAAGTCGGCTAATTAGGCTTTTTCTGATAAGAGCGGTTAAAGAATAGCCGACATTGCCGTTCAGCTGATGTGAAAGCAGCCACTTTGTTCTATAAATGAAGGAAGTAAACCCTTGAACTTAGGGTTATTGGTTTCTCTTATGTAACAAGGAGCAGTGCTAATGGCTTTGGACAGACGTCGATTTTGTACTTTACTCAGCGTTGCCGCCCTGCTGCCCTTACCTTTAACCCTTAAAGCCCAACCTCGGGAGGTCGCCGTGGAGATCCTACATACCGGCAAACCGGACGGTGGCGTGCCCAACAGCAAGCTGCCGGTGCTGATTTATCATCACGTTATCCCGCCAGAAGTGGCTGACAACGCCGAATACCTTGAACATCTGTTCCGCGCTAACGGCTGGCCGCCGCAGTGGCGCTACCCGGTCTACCCTTTCACCCACTTTCACTCTAATACGCATGAAGTGGTCGGCGTGTACGCAGGCGCGGCCAAGCTGCAACTGGGGGGAGAGAAAGGCAAGATCATTGAGGTTAATGTTGGCGATGTGCTGCTTATTCCGGCCGGCGTCGGCCACAAACAGATTTCAGCGGATGACAATTTTATGCTGGTGGGCGCCTATCCGCCGAACGTCACCGCCGACCTGTGCCACGATGAGCCGAAGAAGATGGCGGAGCGAATCAAGGCGATTAACCAAGTGCCGATGCCGGAGAGCGATCCGGTCACCGGCCATTCAGAGGGAAGTATGCACTACTGGCGCACGGCCAAATAAGCTCAAGCCAAGTTAGCGCAGCGGGCGCTGCATAACCGTGACCTGCTCGTTGTCCACTTCGCGTGTTTCCACTTCCTGCCAACCAAGTCGGGAATAGAGTCCCTTTTGGTCCGGCGTATAAAGCCAAAGAGTATCAACACCCGCCGCGCGCGCGCGCTCGATGCTGGCATTGATCAAGGCGGAGCCAATACCACGGCCGCGCAGGTGGTGGCGGGTAAAAACTTCGCCCAGCCAATATTTGCGCTCGGCCACGTCGTCCAGCTCATAGCGCATCACGCCGGCGGTGCCGACAACCTCGTTATTCTCATCAAAAGCCACCAGCACGAACTGGCGGCCTTTGCTGGCCAGTCTCTGGGTAAGTCGTTGACGAATATACTCTTTCTGGGCCCAGTGCGGAAAAGCAGACCATTCGCCATGCAGGTATTCTGTGATCACCTCGAGGTACTGGGGAACATCCGCAAGGTTGGCAATCTTCACAGCACAGGCGTTGGATGGAGATGAAGTCTCAGTCATGGGAAAACCGTTTTAAGCAATCAGGGCAACTAATTTGTCGATTCCCCCGTTGACTGTCAAGCCGCAGCCTGAATTTCGCCCAAACCAAATCTAGACACCGCCCTCTCCAAACGTTGCGATTGCGCCAATAACTCCTGCGACGAACTGGCCGCCTGCTGCGCCAACTGGCTGTTTTGCTGCGTTACCTGAGTCAGAGTGACAATGCGTTCGGACACTTCATGAATACTTTCGCGCTGATGCTGGGTCGCGTCAGAGATTTCACCCACCAGCGTATTTAGCCCGCTAAAAAGGGTGATGATCTCATTTAAGCTTTTGCCCAAATGCGTCACCGAGCTTGAGCCGCGGCCGATTTGCGCCATCGAATCTTCAATTAATTGATGGATGCCGCGCGTCGAGTGGCTGCTTTTTTGCGCCAATAGCCCAATCTCTTTCGCCACCACGGCAAAACCGCGACCGTGCTGCCCAGCGTGGGCAGCTTCAATGGCGGCATTGAGCGCCAAAATATTGGTCTGGAACGCCACGCTGTCGATCATCGCCACGATATTGCTCATCTCGGCGGACTGGCTGACAATCTCTTTCATCGCCCTGTCCACCTTATGCATCACGTCGCCGCCGCTGGTCGCCACCTGCTGGGCCTGCTCGGCACGCTGGCTGGCCTGATGGGCGTGCTGCGCGTTGTCCTTCACGCGCTCGGTCAGGGAGCTAATGTGCTGGTTGGCGGCGGCCAGCTCATCGCGCTGCTTCAGGGCCTGGGCTGACAACTCCTCATTACCTAAGGCGATTTCATTAATGTTCACCATGATATGCGACGAGGCGTCGCGCACTTCGCTAATCAATCTGCGCAGCCCGGCTTGCATCTCGCTCAGGCTTTGATTGAGCTGGTAAACCTCGGTGACGCGCAGGGTTTTGCCGCCAATCTGCTCGGATAAATCCCCGGCCGCCAGCACGCGAATGTGGGCGATCAGCTGCTGTAAAGGTCTGATAACCCAGCGAGTAATGCCGCGCCAGACCATAAAGGCAATCACCGCCAGCAGCACCAATGCGCCGAGGAACAGAGATTTCGCCTGTGACAGCGCCGCCAGCAGATGATCGCTGAGCGAGACTGCCGTCTGCTCATTGACACTCAGGTAGCGATAGTATTTGTCGCTGAAATCATCCTGAAACGCCTGAATAGGCACGTTAAAGAAGGAATCAATGGTATTAGTTTTTTGCAGGCCGTCAGACTGCTCGCGCAGCCCGTCGTAGAACATCTGGTAGCTGGCCTGAAGGTCGGTCGCCGCCTTTTGCGCGTCGCCCTGCAAGCCGCCGGTCATGGTGGCAAACCGCTTGAAAGCCTTATCAGACGCGGCCAGCGCGGCCTGCGACTCCTCCATCAGACTGTGCCAACTGCCGTCTGAACCCGTCTCTTTGTCCTGCATGAAATAAATCCCCGCGCGGTTGAGCTTATCGCTGGCGATCAGCAGCTCCATGCGCGCCTTGTCCATCACCGCCTGCTGCTGGCGCAGGCTTTCGGTGGCAATGACGTTTTGGCGGGCATCTTGCAGGATGTTGGTGAGGATAATGGTCGAGAAAATCTGCAAGGCGGAAAATAGCGTGATAACGCAAATTACCCCAAAAAGAATACCTCTTGGGCGAGAAGTGAAAGCTGTGCGGAATACTGTGCTGAAAAGGCCATGAGCTTTAAAGAAAGGGGAAGTTAATTTCATGATTATTCTGCATAATTTTTAGCGTAGGCAGAATTTTACTCGTGGGAAATGACAGAAATATTTCAGGGGCCGCAGCCCCTGAAAGTCAGTCATCACATCAGATTTTCGGGAAGATCCACAGATGTTCAGCGGGTAGCGACAGGCGGAACATCTCCTGACCGCGCACTTCACTGCCATAAGCGCGAACCACAAAATCTTCGGCGACCGTGCGGAACAGGTATTCCCAGCGATCGCCAAGATACATGCTGGTTAGGAGCGGCAGCTCGATTTGGTTGCCCTCGGCGCTATCGCCCAGTTTCACCTGCTCGACGCGGATCACCGCCGTGGCTTGCTGCCCGACCTGCACGCCCTCGCCCGCCAGCCCCCACAGCGCCCAATCCTTACCTTCAATGCGCGCCCTGCCGTTGCTCAGCTCAGTGATTTTGCCGTGCAGACGGTTATTGCTGCCCATAAACTCGGCGGTAAACAGGGTTTTCGGCGAACCGTACATCTCCTGCGGCGTGCCCTGCTGTTCAATTTTGCCATTGTTGAGCAGCAAAATGCGGTCGGAAATCGCCATCGCCTCGTTCTGGTCGTGGGTGACCATCAGCGCCGACAGGCCTAGCTTAATGATCAGTTCGCGCAGGAAGACGCGTGCTTCCTCGCGCAGTTTGGCATCAAGGTTGGAGAGTGGCTCATCCAGCAAAATCACCGGCGGGTTATAAACCAGGGCACGGCCAATGGCCACGCGCTGCTGCTGACCACCAGACAGCTGGTGCGGGTGGCGCTTGCCGAGATGCCCCAGCCCGAGCTGATCCAGCACCGATTGCACCCGCTGGTTCATTTCGCCCGAGGCCACTTTGCGCAGTTTCAGCGGGTAAGCCACGTTTTCGAACACGGTTTTGTGCGGCCACAGGGCGTAGGACTGGAACACCAGCCCCAAATTGCGCTCTTCGGCCGGGATTTCGCTGCGCGGGCTGCCGTCGTAAACGGTGTTTTTCCCGATCACAATGCGGCCCTGCGTCGGCTTCTCCAGCCCCGCCACGGCGCGCAGCAGCGTGGTTTTGCCACTGCCGGATGGCCCAAGGAGTGACACCACTTCTCCACGTTTTAAATCCATGGATACGCCTTTCAGCACCGGGTTGTCGCCATAGGTTAAATGCAGATTATCGACGCTTAACTCAATCATGTAATTTGACTCCAAAACGTAAGGCAATACCCAGACCTAACACCACCAGCAGGATGTTAATAAAGGAGAGCGCGGCCACGATATCAATCGCCCCCGCCGCCCACAGGGAAACCAGCATTGAGCCGATAGTCTCCGTGCCCGGCGACAACAGATAGACGCCGGTGGAATATTCGCGCTCGAAAATCAGGAACATCAGCAACCAGGAGCCAATCAGGCCATAACGCGACAGCGGGATGGTGACGTGGCGGGTGATTTGTCCGCGGGTGGCGCCCGTGCTGCGTGCCGCCTCTTCCAGCTCCGGCCCGACCTGAAGCAGGGTCGAAGAGATAAGCCGCAGGCCGTAAGCCATCCACACCACGGTATAGGCTAGCCAGACGCTGAAGATGGTGCTGCGCAGCGAACGCAGCCACACCACCAGGTTCTCACGCAGCCACTCAGACACCGGCAGGCCAGAGAGCCAGCCCGATTTCAGCGCGTTATCAAGCCACATCGGCAGGAACAGGAACACCCACAAGAAGGCCAGACCGGCCAGCAGGCCCGGCACCGCGCGCGGCACCAATACGCTGTAGTCGAGGAAGCGCGTCACGCCGTCCGGCTTGCGGTGCATGGCGATGCCGATGAACAGGTAGCAAACTACCGCCAGCGCCCCGCCAAAGACGCCAATTGCCATTGAGTTCACAATCGCCCGCAGCAGGTTTGGCTGTTCCCAAATGGTGCGGAAAGTATTGAGCGAAAGTTCGTCCCACAGCGACACGCCGACGCCCCAGTTGGAGATAAAGGCGCGCAGCACCACGCCCACCAGCGGCACGCCGATGGTGACGGTCAGCCAGAATGCCACCACCGCGCCAGCCACCCAGCGCCATTTGCCCAGAGGCAGTGCGCGAGCCTGCGAGGCCTTACCTTTGACGGTGACAAAACGGTTGGCGGTGCGCATCAGGCGGCGTTGCAGCATCACCAGCGGCACGGTGATACAAATCAGCACCACGGCGACGGCGGCCATCAGGTGATAAGACGGCGTGCCGAGCTTGTTGGTCAGCTTATAAAGGTAAGTGGCCAGCACCATGTTGCCTTCCGGGTCGCCCAACACCAGCATCAGGCCGAACACTTCCAGCCCGAGGAAAAACAGCAGCACGCTGGCGTAGAGGATTGACGGGCGCACCATCGGCAGGCTGACGGCGGTCATGACCTGTAGCGGCGTGGCCCCCGCCGTGCGCGCGGCCTCTTCTACATCTGACCCAACGCTGCGCAGCGCTGAGGAGATATAAAGGTAGGCGTGCGGCACGTGAGTCAGGCCCGCGATCACCACGATGCTCGACATGGCATAGATGTTCCACGGCACGAAACCGAACAGCGATTCAGCCCACAGGGAGAAGAATCCCACCGGCCCCGCCGCCACCACGTAACCAAAGCCCAATACCATTGGCGAGACGAAAATCGGCACCAGGATCAGCGGCTCGATCAGGCGTCTTCCCGGTAAATCGGTGCGCACCATCAGGAACGCCAGAATGCCGCCCAGAGGAATAGAAATGACAATCAGCCCAAAGGCCAGAATAAAGCCGCTTTTCAGCGCCTTATAGAAATCAGGATCGGTGAAGATAAATTCAAAGGATTCAAGGCTGAACTCCTTCGAAGGCGAAAAGAAAGGCGCCGAGAGAAAACTTTGTATAACGATAAACGACAGTGGAATGTAGATAACCAGCGCGGTTATCAACACCACTACGCTGCGCGGCAGACTCTGCCACTTTCTGCGTAATGCAATCATGTCACGTCCCTTCGGTTATGCGCTCTGAGCCATGCAAATGAAGACGGTCAGAGCAAATCGAGGGGATACGCGCCCTTTTTCACCGACGCGCATCCCGTTTTACCGATTTAAATCAATCAATACCCTAAATCATTTGAGTCATAGGAAGGCGGCAAGCAAATGACCCCCGATGAGCTTACTCAAGTCAGTGATTCGGGTGAGTCGCCCCTGTGGCTCGAAGGATGACGAGTATTTTATTTGGCCGCGGCCTCGCGCCATTGCTTGATGTAATCAAGGCGTTTTTTCTGCTGTAAGTACTCCAGCAGCGTTTCATCAACCGGGATAGGTTTGAGGGCGTTACCCAACATTTTGGTCATACCGTCGATATCGTTATTGCCTTCGATGTCGTTACGGATGGAAGGAATGTCGCCCTGATTCGCCAGAATGCTCTGGCCTTTTTCCGACAGCACGTAGTCCAGCCACAGGCGCGCCGCGTTGCTGTTTTTGGCTTCTTTGCTGATAAAGGAGACGCGGGACAGGACCAGCGTGTAATCCTTCGGATAGGAGATTCCGAGCGACGGATCAGTTTTGGCGCGGGCCTCGGCGTAGGAGCCTAAGATGTTAAAACCAATCAGGTTTTCGCCAGACGACACCCTTTCCATCATGGTGCCGGTGGAGGACTGCACGGCTAAGCCGCCCTTGGCGACGTCAGCCAGCGTTTTGAAGTAGTTCGGGTCAGCCTTGAAATCTTCAACGGAAAGCATGAAGCCCAGACCTGATTTCTCAATGTCATAGGTGGTGACTTTCTTCTTGAATTTATCGGTCTGGCTGGCAATCAGCTTAGCCAAGGCCGCGTGAGAGTCCGGCACGTCACCGGCTGGGATCAGGCGTTTGTTGTAGATAAACACCACTGGCTCATAGGTGGTGCCGTAAGCCTTCTCTTTCCACACTGCCCACTTAGGCAGTTGCCCATGTTCCGGCGAGGTATATTCCTGCGCGTAGTCGGTCGCCAACTTCAGAGCGGTGTCCATGGAGGAACTCCACACCACGTCGCCGCTGTTGCCGCCCGCCGCCTGCTCACTGATAAAACGGTTGTACAGCTCGGTGCTGTTCATGTCGTTGTATTCGACTTTCACACCCGGATAAGTCGCTTCAAAGCCCTGGATCAGCGGCCCTGCAGCCTTAACGTCGGTGGTGGAATAAATAACGACTTTGCCCTCTTTCTTGGCGCCGTCGACCAGCTTCTGGTAGTCAGCCGGGTACCCTTGAGGTAATGCAGAGATTGCAGAGGAAGACATCAAAACGGCAGTAGCAATCAGAGAGATACGTAATTTCTTAGACATTATTGTTAACCTCTAGTTACATTTGGGAAACTAAAAATCAACATATAGGCAGTGCCACTTCCTGCGCAATCAGGTTAACGGGTTATGTTCGCGAATTGTGAGACGGGGCATTTTTTAGGCAATTAACACCATTAACACCACGAAAAAACGCTCAGGAAAGAGTTAAAAACCGGGGGTTAACAGCCTAGGAAAAATGCAGAAAGAGGGGAAAAGTGAGATTTCGGTGAATTTTAGGCACAAAAAAAGCCGCTAATCACTTAGCAGCTCATTTGCGTTGTTGTTAATGGCGGAGGAGAAGAGATTCGAACTCTTGAATGGTTTCCCATCGCCGGTTTTCAAGACCGGTGCCTTCAGCCGCTCGGCCACCCCTCCGCAACAACAATCTGTCTCAAGAGCAGTGCTCATCAGACGGGGCGTAGTATACAAGAAGCAGAAGAAGATGCAAACATTATTTTCGTTCTATTTTGTTGATTTAATAAGCATTCTTGCAAAATTCATTAATTGCCGAGAAATCGAACAAAGGAAGAAACATGGGAAGGTCGAGACAGGAAATACCAAAACGCAGAGACGAAAAAAGCCGCTAATTTCTTAGCAGCTTTCTTGTGTTGTATATGGCGGAGGAGAAGAGATTCGAACTCTTGAATGGTTTCCCATCGCCGGTTTTCAAGACCGGTGCCTTCAGCCGCTCGGCCACCCCTCCGCAACGAAGCGAACTATAAACATAGGCCATTAGGTTGTAAAGCCTGATTATGTTCGTTTGCCTGAAAAACAGGCACTGGCGTTTCAAATGATGATTAAATCGACATTACGGCCAGTTTTAAAACAGGGAAGCGTCATTTCTACGGCGAGTTGGCGGTAACTCATGGGTAAAGAAGGGTAAAACGCCTTTAATCACGGCAGGTAACTATCTACTATTCAAGGCTGATTGTATTTTCACCGACTCCAACTTTTGTCGATAAGTGAGATTTTAAATGGAACGTATTGTTGCCTCTTCCTCCTCTCGTGCGGGCGCGCTGTTAAGCACCCACAGAGTTCTACGTAATACCTATTTCCTGCTGGCGCTGACGCTCGGCGTTTCCGCTATTACGGCTACCGCTAGCACCCTGCTGCGTTTACCTTCGCCGGGTATGCTGCTGACGCTGGTGGGTTTCTACGGGTTGATGTTCCTGACTTACCGCACGGCTGACCGCCCTGTGGGTATTCTGGCGGCCTTCGCCCTGACCGGCTTTATGGGTTACACCCTCGGCCCACTGCTTAGCTCCCTGCTTTCGGTTGGCGCGGGTGACATCATTATGCTGGCCCTTGGTGGCACGGCGCTGGTGTTCTTCTGCTGTTCAGCCTACGTGCTGACCACCCGTAAGGACATGTCCTTCCTGTCAGGCATGATGATGGCGGGCTTCGTGGTGCTGCTGGTGGCGGTTATCGCTAACCTGTTCCTGCAGATCCCTGGCCTGTCACTGGCGATTAGCTGCCTGTTCATCCTGTTCTCCGCAGGCGCAATCCTGTGGGAAACCAGTAACATTATTCACGGCGGCGAAACCAACTATATTCGTGCCACGGTGAGCCTGTACGTTTCTCTGTATAACGTATTTGTCAGCCTGCTGAGCATCTTAGGTTTGTCCCGCAGTAACTAATTCGGCCCTTCAGCCAGCCAAGCCTCGCGAAAGCGGGGCTTTTTATTTTGCGGCTCAAGCCTTTTTGCTAAACTGCGCGCAGCGTTTTATTGAGAATTGAGGTGTTATGTTGGAGTTTGCAGGCCGCGAGATAGAAACCGATGCTCAGGGCTACCTAAAAAACAGTGCTGATTGGCACGAAGATCTGGCCCCTATATTGGCGGAAGAAGAAGAGATCGTGCTGACCGAGGCTCACTGGGAAGTGGTGCGCTTTGTGCGGGAATTCTATCTCGAATTCAATACCTCTCCCGCCATTCGCATGCTGGTCAAAGCCATGGCGCAAAAATATGGCGAAGAGAAAGGCAACAGCCGCTACCTGTTCCGACTGTTCCCTAAAGGCCCGGCGAAGCAAGCCACCAAAATTGCTGGCCTGCCAAAACCGGTCAAATGCCTGTAGCTTTTAGGGGATAGCGAAAACTAATGGCGGATTTTAAATTCGCCATAATCTTCCGGTGGCGCGGGCTCGCTTAACACTTTATCTACCTTGGCGTGTTTCGGGCCACCCTGTTTAAGCCACGCCAGCAGTTGATCCACCTGCTCCTGCTCGCCGCAAACAATGACTTCTACGCTGCCATCATCCAAGTTTCTCGCATAGCCCGTCAGGCCCAAGCCGTTGGCCTGCTGTTGCGTCGCGAAACGAAATCCTACGCCCTGCACCCGGCCGTAGACATAGGCGGCTATACTGACTTTTGCCATAATATTCTCTCCGTTAGCGGTATGGTTCGTTGCAATTTAGACTGCTTGCTCGGACAATGACGCTCTTTTTTGCCCCGAACTGACAGAACCTAATTCTATGACTGCTCGTTTATTCTTGGCCAAAGGCCGCGAAAAATCTCTCTTACGCCGCCACCCGTGGGTATTTTCCGGTGCGGTAACCCGTGTCGAAGGTAAAGCAAACTCTGGCGATACTATTGATATTGTAGACAGTCACGGGAAATGGCTGGCTCGCGGTGCATATTCTCCGTCGTCGCAAATCCGCGCGCGCGTATGGACCTTCCGCCAGGACGAAGATATCGATATCGAATTTTTCGTGCGTCGTTTACAGCAAGCGCAGAGCTGGCGTAACTGGATTGCCAAGCGTGACGGGCTTGATGGCTATCGCCTGATTGCCGGTGAGTCCGACGGTATGCCGGGTATCACCATCGACCGTTTCCAGAATTTCCTCGTGCTGCAACTGCTTTCAGCCGGTGCTGAATACCAGCGCGCCCCTCTGCTGGCCGCGCTGCAAAAATGTTACCCGGAATGCGCTATCTGGGATCGCTCCGACGTCGCCGTGCGTAAGAAAGAGGGTTTAGAGCTGACTCAGGGCCACGTGATTGGTGCCGAGCCACCTGCACTGCTTCCGATCCAAGAGCACGGCATGAGCCTGCTGGTGGACATCAAACAGGGTCACAAAACCGGTTTCTATCTCGACCAGCGCGATAGCCGCCTAGCTGCGCGTAAATATGCCGAAGGCCGCAAAGTCCTAAACTGCTTCTCTTACACCGGCGCTTTTGCCGTGTCGGCGCTGATGGGCGGCTGTGAGAAAGTGACTAACGTTGATACCTCGCAAGACGCGCTGGACATCGCTCGTCAAAACGTTGAGCTGAATAATCTGGATCTGTCGAAAGCCGAGTTCGTGCGCGAAGACGTGTTCCAACTGCTGCGCAAGTACCGTGCCGAAGGCGTGCAGTTCGACATGATCGTCATGGACCCGCCAAAATTTGTTGAAAACAAGAGCCAGCTGGCCAGCGCCTGCCGTGGCTACAAAGATATCAACATGTTGGCGTTGCAGTTACTGCGTCCGGGCGGCATTTTGTTGAGTTTCTCCTGTTCCGGCCTGCTGCCGACCGATCTGTTCCAGAAAATCCTGGCCGATGCGGCGCTGGACGCCAATCGCGAGATCCAGTTCGTGGAGCAGTTCCGTCAGGCTGCTGACCATCCGGTTATCGGTTCTTACCCGGAAGGTCTGTACCTGAAAGGCTTCGCCTGCGTAGTGATGTCGTAAATTTATCGTTCTGTGCCTTATCTCGGCACAGAACCTGAATTAACGTCAAGAAACAGGGTCAAAACTTGAAATAGTGCCGCTAACCTCCATATAGACGTTAAGGTAATTTTTCAGGAGATGACTATGATCGCCAGCAAATTCGGTATTGGCCAGCAAGTACGCCACAGAATGTTAGGTTATCTCGGCGTAGTGATTGACGTGGACGCAGAGTATTCGCTAGAGAAGCCAAAGGTTGAAGAACTCGAGACGGATGACTCTATGCGCACCGCGCCTTGGTATCACGTGGTGATGGAAGACGATAAGGGCGAGCCGGTACATACTTATCTGGCAGAGATCCAAATTGATCACGAAGCGGCGCGTTCTCACCCAGAACAAAGCTCTTTGGATGATTTGGCAGAATCTATTCGCAGCCAATTGACCTTACCGCGCCTTCGCCACTAATCCTGCTGACGGCGGAAATAAAAAACCGACTCTTTTGGGTCGGTTTTTTTATGTCCACATGCAGCAGATTTATGGCCAGACCTACTTCTCCAGACCTAAGCGCGGAATTTCAATTTTCGGGCATTTATCCATGACCACTTTCAGACCGGCCTGTTTAGCCAGCACCGCCGCTTGTTCGCTAATCACCCCCAACTGTAGCCATAGCACTTTCGCGCCAATATCGATGGCCTCTTGCGCGACACCGTAAGCCGCCTCGGTATTGCGGAAAACGTCAACCATATCAATCTCATGGGGAATATCCGCCAGCGTGGCGTAGACCTTCTGTCCGTGCAGCGTGCTTCCAGCCAGTTTCGGGCTGACAGGGGTTACCTCATATCCCTGAGACAATAAATAAGCCATGACGCCGTTGCTCGGCCTGTTCAGCTTGTCACTCGCCCCCACCAGCGCAATAGTTTTCACCTCTTTTAAGATGGTGACGATGTCATTATCTTGCATGCCATTTCCCTCATTAAGCGACGTATTACCAGTTTAACTCAGTGTCAAAACTTCGGCAGTTTTTAGCTTAAAACTGCGGCTGAAAGCACTGATTGCCAAGAAAATGGCTATAAATGTAACAATAAATACATCCTGTAAAGTTTTGACACATTCGCCGCATTGCTCAATAATAGAGGCTGTCAGTGAAAGGTAAGGAGTGAAGTATGAAAGTCAGATTAATGGCCGCTTTAATGTCGGTTAGCCTGTTGGCACCCGTTTGCGCGACCAGTCTGAAACTTTCATCGGATATCGACCTGCTAGTGCTGGATGGAAAACGTATATCCGGCGCTATTCTCAAAGGGGCTGAAAGCCTTGAAGTCGATGCAGGACAGCATCAGATTTTATTCCAGGTCAGCAAAAACCTGCATCCGGCCACCATGAATGCCCTGATGTACCACTCCCCCGCCATGATAGTCAGCTTTAGCGCCAAAGGGGTTCGTTCGGCTTCCTTCATTTTGCCAACGCTGAATAACGAAATGGATGCCGCATTCTTTAGCAGAAAGCTCAATTATCGCCTTGTTGATCAAGACGGTCGAGACATTCCGAGCCGCCGCGACGTGCTTCGTCAGGTGGTTTATGGCAATGCGACTGATTTAGAAAAGGTGATGCTGCGCTATAACTTATCTGGCCTGCGAGCGTCCGTGCCGGCCTTCGCCACTGCCGTACAGCAGCGGGACAGTTCACTGTTCAATACCACATCACTGTCGATGCTCAACGTTTCCAGCCAAAAGCACAGCAGCCCGGGTAAAACGAGCTGGTCGAAGCTGGTCGCCTCCCCGCACGTCGGCCGTTTTTTCTCTTGGTTCAGCTTCCCTTCATCCTGAAAAACCCACCATTATCAGCCTGATGTCACGAAAAACCTCAACGTTCGGCTGAATTGTTGTATCAGAGCTATGCAGAAAATATGAGTTTCAGTACTCTGGACGCAACTCTATTTGGCGTCGAAGGGAATATTTATGGAATTCACCACCCGCACCATTGGTAAAAAAAAGCATATCGCGCTGGTTGCCCACGATCACTGCAAAAACATGTTGATGAGATGGGTTGATAAGAACGTCGCGGAGCTGTCGCAGCACACC
>Ga0157370_10003609_pt1 | contig 18099 bp, 16 predicted proteins | sample C35metaG_FD_113463 | JGI IMG/M metagenome (GOLD analysis project Ga0157370, IMG submission 113463) | Corn rhizosphere microbial communities from Kellogg Biological Station, Michigan, USA - C3-5 metaG | ecosystem: Host-associated > Plants > Roots > Rhizosphere > Soil | place: USA: Michigan...
ACCCCGGTCCTTGACATAACGGTAAGGCCCAACCGAAAATTTTTGCGCCGGCGACAGGAGGTCTCTTGCTATCATGGAAGAAAAAATAGGATTCAGCAAATCTTTCGAAATATCGTGCAGGTATTGTATGTTTCGTGGGTTAATGGATTGCCCCTCTTCTTTCATTCTGCATAGCTCGCGGTAATATGCTGCGGCTAACATGCCGCCGGAAGCACCACTTATCAAAGCAGTTTTTCTCATGATGGTTCCATGCGTAATGCTATCGAGGTCTTGCAAAATTTTCATTGCAAAGGTGGCGCTCCTGATACCACCGCCGCTGAAGTTGAAAACAATCATCAACGGTTTAGCTTCCGTTTGTCTTGCTTTCCATTTTTCCAAAATGTGGATCATATTTTCTTTATCAGCCGCAATTTTATCGGGAGTATTTAATGCTTCCAGTCCTTTAAGTGTATAGGCAGGCCTTTCAGTTTTTGAATAGTCGAGGCCAAATGCTTTATTGCGCGGATCAATAATGTCGTATTTGTAAAGCAGGTTTAAAATAACAAACAAAAACATTACAAATAAAATGCTCCAGCTTCTCATAAAGTAAGAGAGTGCACCTACCAATGCATTTAACAATGCAAACAAAATTAAAATGCTTGCAGAAGCAGGTACCTGGAAGATGCGATGGTCAAGAAAAAACCCTATCACTATCATACATAAAAATGCAAGCACTATGGTAATGATAGCCGAAATGTGATGCCGGTTAAAAATATTATCCAGGAAATCCTTGCTGTAATGTCCTACACTCCGGGCTTTGCGCAACCGGAAACGCGTGGTAAGATAATAACCAACCGGCAATCCAAAGCCATCATCTTTTTTCTCCTGGTCGGGATTTTCCGTTTTTTTACTTTCATCAAAATCTATAAAACCTGGTTTGAAAGTCCGGATAATTCGAATATCTGCTGTAAAAAAATATGCAAATGATAAAAGTATGATTAATAAAAAACCACCTACGAAGCCTGCGGCTATTGAAATAAATTCTAACGTGGGTATTAACTCCATCTTCCTGTCGAACAAAAAAGCCTGGATAAAATATACAATCAAAAAAGCAACCGGAATGATAGCATTGTTTAAACAATACTTTAAAAAAGGCCGGGTGGTAGTAGCCAGGAAACGAAACCGTGTGCTATGCAAAATAAAGGTGGTGATATTCCAGCTCATGATGAAAACACCCGTGGCAACGCCGGTAATAGCGGCGCCAGCAGCATTTACGCTTCCCAAATATTCCGGCGCAAGAAACATGGCATTGGCTCCGAAGAGTTTCATGAAATGACCCGATACCGTAAGAAAAAGAATAAACCATAAAATGAGCAGCGACTGTGCTTTTCTGAAATGAAGCAACAGCAATTGTACCGGGAATGAATAATAAAAATTTTTTAAAAACTCTTTCATAAATATCTGGCAAAGCAGCTTATGATTTCTTAATGGGCGAAGGCCTGAGCACAAACAGCATAAAGATCATACTTATTAAAAACAAAATAGCTACCAACTGATGGGCAACGCCAAACCATACTAGGTTATTGCGATGCGGAGAGGTGACCACAGTAGTGATTCCCAAACATACCTGCACAATAATAAGCAATAATGGAATCCATCGTGTTTTAATAAATAAATTAGTTCCTTTAATTTTTATTCCTTTTGCAAACCAAATAATCATCATGATTAAAAGAATATAAGCAATGCCGCGATGAATAAACTGAACGGTAATTTTATTATCAATAAAATTTTTCCAGGCAGGGGATAGGGTATTCATTGAATCCGGAATCCATTGCCCGTTCATCTGTGGCCAGGTGGGCGCTGCAGTGGCTGCATGAAGGCCCGCCATGAAAGCACCATAAATTAATTGAACAAATAAAATACAAACAATACCTGCCGTTAGTTTTTTCATACCTGCATGAAAAGTGATTTGATGGGCAGGAACCGATAGATTAAGTGCAAACCAAAGTGTATATCCCAACAGGATTAAGGCTGTAATGAAATGTACGGCTAATTGAATATGGCCTACCGATAATCTTTCGGGTAGCAGCCCGCTCTTCACCATTATCCAGCCGATAGCCCCCTGCATCATTCCTAAAAAAAATAAAATGATGAAAGGCAAAATCATCCTGTTATTAAATTCCTTTTTGAAAAGAAAATAAAAAAAGCCAGCAAGAAATACCACACCCATCAGCCTTGCCCAAAGGCGATGAAACCATTCCCAAAAAAAAATATATTTAAAATCACTGAGGGTGAAACCACTGTTCAGGTACCTGAACTGGTCGGTGTTTTTATACTTATCAAACTCTGCCATCCATTGATGGGTGTTTAATGGCGGAATCACTCCCGTAATAGGATTCCATTCAGTAATGCTCAATCCCGATTGTGTTAACCGGGTAATTCCGCCCAGCACTATTTGCACTACCAACATTCCCACACCAATAAAAAGCCAGGTGGCTACTTTTTTTGAAGAATTTTTATCCAAGCTTGAATGAATTTATTTTTAGAATGCATCAAAGGTAATTGTGCCGGTGCAATTATCTTGTTGAACTTATATAAAACATTGTTGAAAAAAAATAGAGTTACTTTTAAAAAACTGATTTTACTTTTGAAATAAAAAATTGCTGCTTCCTTTTTATCATAACCTGTTTACAGAAGCCGGCTTAGATGAAGCCGGGCGCGGATGCTTTGCCGGGCCTGTTTTTGCGGCTGCTGTTGTGTTACCAAAAGAATTTTATCATCCATTGCTAAACGATTCAAAGCAATTAACAAAAGAAGAAAGAGAATTGTTGCGGCCAATAATAGAGCAGGAAAGTATCGCCTTTGCCGTAGCCAGTGTAGATAATGAAGAAATTGACCGCATCAATATTTTGCAGGCGTCTTATAAAGCCATGCACCTGGCATTGGGCAAGCTAAGGGTATCTCCTGATATTTTATTAATTGACGGCAATCGGTTTAAACCGTATAAAAAAATTCCATTTTATTGTATTGTAAAAGGAGATGAGATATATGCATCCATTGCCGCAGCAAGCGTGCTCGCCAAAACATACCGGGATGATTACATGATGCAACTGCATAATGAATATGAAGTATATGGCTGGTACAACAATAAAGGTTATGGCACGCCCGCACACCGGGATGCCATAGCAGCGCATGGCCTGTGCAAATATCATCGCCGCAGTTTTAATATAAACATGCAGCTTGAAATGGAATTTTAATGCTGTGTCCTGTATTTATAGTTTTAAAAATTATGCCGCTATTTTAAACCTCTTTGTTTACAGGTCGTCTTATTATGTATTAATCCAGATTAAACAAAAATTATTTTTTATGAAAAAGAAATTCTTATTTACCCTCTTTATCCCCTTAGGCTTAGGCATTACTTCTACGCAGGCGCAAGTAAAAAAACGCGAAGTGCGCCAACACGAACGCATACACCAGGGTGTGAAAAGCGGTGAGCTTACGCATCGTGAAGCAAAGAAGCTACGAAGCAATGAAAAGGATATTCACCACGACATAAAAGATGCAAAGGCAGATGGTAAAATAACTCCTGCAGAAAGAAAAGATATCCGTAAGGATGAAAATAAAAACAGCCGTGAAATTTACCGGAAAAAACACAATAACAGAACAAGAAAATAAATACCAATAATTGGTTTTCGTATAGCCGTTGACGTTAGTCACCGGCTTTTTTATGCACGCCATTCGCCAAGTCCCTGCCGCGTTACCATCCATTCATCTGTGGTGCAGTCAACCACGGTAGAAGGGATAACGCCGCCCATTCCTCCGTCAATCACATAATCTACCAGCTTGCTGAATTTTTCATTGATCACTTCAGGGTCGGTATATTCTTCTACCGTTTCGCCCGGTAATGATGCACTCAAAATGGGGTTGCCGAGTGTTTCCAGGATTTTCATGCAAATAATATTATCGGGTATGCGCAGGCCCACGGTATTTTTTTTGCTCTTTAAAATTTTCGGCACCTGTTTACTTGCCGGTAAAATGAATGTATAGGGGCCGGGCAAATAATTTTTCAGCAACCGGTACAAAGGTGTATCAATACTTTTGGTATAAAGGCTCAGGGCGCTGAGATTGCGGCATATCAGCGAAAGCTGTGCATGTAGGGGGTCAATATTTTTTATTTTACAAATACGTTCTATTGCTCTGGGTTGAAAAATATCGCAACCAAGTCCGTAAATAGTATCGGTAGGATAAATAATAATTCCTCCTGTTTTCAGGCTTTGGGCAACCTTGTCAATCAAACGTGGCTGCGGGTTTTGAGGATGTATTTTCAGTAACATTGAAAACGGTTTAGAATACTATAAAGTTAAACAATGTACGAATGTTGTGCGCTTACAATTTTTATCTTTTACATTTGCAGCGCTAAAAAAATTAAAACACTGCTATGGCAATTATCACGGTAGGCACTATGGCCTTTGATGCAATTGAAACTCCGTTTGGAAAAATTGATAAAATTGTTGGCGGCTCTGCCACTTATGTTGCTTATGCTGCGAGTTTACTCACTACTCCTATTCAGCAAATTTCCATTGTGGGCAATGATTTTCCTGAAACAGAAATGAGTGAATTAAAAAAACGCAGTGTTGACCTGAGCGGTGTGGAAATAGTAAAAGATAAAAAATCTTTTTTCTGGAGTGGCCGCTATCACCTCGATATGAATACGCGTGATACATTGATAACCGATTTGAATGTGCTTGAAGATTTTAGACCCGTGGTGCCGGAAAAATACCAGGGCGCGGATTTCCTGATGCTGGGAAACCTGGCACCGGTTATACAAATTAGTGTTATTAAACAATTGCGCAAAAAACCAAAACTCATTGTGCTGGATACGATGAACTTTTGGATGGAAACGGCAATGGATGGGCTTAAAGAAGTATTGCAAATGACAGATGTATTGCTCATCAACGATAGCGAAGCAAGACAATTGAGCGGTGAATTTTCTTTGGTAAAAGCAGCAAGAAAAATATTAGCAATGGGCCCTTCATTTTTAATTATTAAAAAAGGTGAGCATGGTGCTTTGTTGTTTTATGATGATCATGTGTTCGTGGCTCCTGCATTACCGTTAGAAGATGTATTTGACCCGACAGGCGCGGGGGATACCTTTGCCGGAGGGTTTATTGGTCATTTGGCCCATACAAAAAACATCAGCTTCGATAATATGAAGACGGCCATCATTGTGGGTTCTGCCATGGCAAGTTTTTGTGTTGAAAAATTTGGCCCGCAAAGGTTGAAAGAAATAACTAAAGAAGATTTAGACAGAAGGGTAAAGGAATTTGTGCAGTTGGTAAATTTTGATATTGACCTGGTATAACGGTTATGTATATACGAAGCAGGATTTAGTTAATACCAATTACTGAAAGAATATGCTGGAAATAATTGCGCTTATATTTTTATCAAGAGAGATTGGGAAGATGGCCGTGAGTAAAGGAGTAAAAGCTTCTACGTGGAAGATTTATTTTATAGTCGGCTGGTTTGTACTGGAGATCATTGGGGTACTTGTAGGCTTAATGATTTTTAACAGGGATAATTTTTTTTCGATTGAACTTTTGGCAATTGCATTTGCCATCAGCAGTTATTTTATTACCAAGGCGCAGCTAAATAAACTGCCCGATGTAGATGATGATATTGATCGAATTGGTAAAACCTGAGTTGTTTTAGTAATTTGTAAAACAAAAAAGTATTGGCCTTAATATGCGAATGAAAAAAGTAATAATTTGGGTGATTGTTTTCTTTTTCGCTGCAATTATTTCTCATCATCCCACGCAAATATTTTTTGCATTTGTTGTATTGCTTATAATTGCCGGGATAGCCGCTTTATTGAGATTGGTAATATCGTGGATAAAAAGCGATGCAAATTAAATTGCCATAACCCTATCTATCATCTTCTTCTAGCCAGCACTATTGTATTCTTAAATTGTTTTTTCTGACCGGATGTATTGAAAATTTCTGTATAAATAATATAAATGCCTTGTGACAATTTTTGGTTTTTATCATTCAACCCATCCCAACGATAATAACCCGTTAACCCACTCAAAGAATTTTTTTGTAAGTAACGGACTTCTCTTCCAGACGCATCGAAGATGGTAATGTTAGTCACATATCCCGGCGAGGGAAAATTATAGCTGATGGTGGCAAAATCATCTATGCCGTCATCATCCGGAGAAAAAATTGCAGGACTCACTTTTATAAAACTATGCTGATTTTCGTCTATGCTATACTGTGAGTTTTTGTATCCGGGCGTTCCATAACCCACAGAAGTAGCTGCAGAATGAAAATTGTTTTGCACCGGTGGGCCATCATAATTAATTCTTTCGAGCGACACACCTTCTGTATTAGCAATGAGCGGAAATTGCCATTTATCAGAATAATCTACTTCATCAATGATCTGATTACTGTCGTTTAAAATTATTGCATAACCTGCATCGTCAGGATAAGAGGGCAAACTGTTTATGGCAATAAAAGCATCAGGATTGGTAGTAATGTATTGACTTTTTACCGTTTCAGGCGATTGGGTGATTACAATAAAATCTTTCGGAAAAAATAAAACCGGCTGTTGTGTAACCTGCCGAATACTGCTTATCAGATTTGAGCTATTCCTGTTTGCTATTGAAACATGGCTGAGGTTAATTATTTTTTTAGAGCGGTTATATAGCTCAATATAATCAACACCTCCGGCCCGGGGGTTATATAAAATTTCATTGATCACAACATCCATGCTTTGTGCCTGTTGTGCAAGCCCGAATCGTGCAGTATTTTTAGAGTCAATCGTATTTCCTTTGCAATCGCTGATGTTGGAAGATATAGTAACCGTATAAATTGTATTATCAACCAATGGTGAATTCAAAACAAGATGCACTGTATTAAACAATGGTGAAAGTGGTATAGCATTTATTGTTTGCTCGCCATTATCTATGTTATAATTATTAATTGAGGCTGCATTTGTGCTATCGAGCGATTTATTAAATACCAGCATGACATCTGTATTGGATGTTGCATAAGCACGCAACAGTTGCAGCGGTTCTTCATCGTTGATCACACTATCTGTTGAATTTTTTCTTCCGGGTGTACCGCCCGAAGGGTCAACGCTCGCTTTCCAGTTAATCATTCCGCTACATGGGCTTTTGGTATCTGTCATTTCAATACTCCATCCACCATTAGCCTTAGTTGTATTTTGATACCAATTATTGGTATAATTAACCGCATCTATCGTACCTCCGTTAGCATCATACAGTGCAAGAAGATCACCGTCATTATCCAGAGAAGGAAAACTTGTTACACTGATGGTGTTGCCATAAACAGAAAGATTGGCAATGGCGGAAGCGGCACATACAATTACAAAACTATCCGGCTTCAAGATAAAACCGGGCATTGCACCGGATGTGTCATGTGAATCTGCAATTTTCCATCCCTGCAGATTAATAGGGAATGAAGATGTATTTTTCAGCTCAATCCATTCGCTGTTTGGCAAGGCCACTTGCGGTGTCGGGTCGGCCATTATTTCGTCTATCACTACATCATAGTGGTTCGGGATATGATACTTAAAGTTCGCCGTAGCATTATTGATTGCATTACCCAATAAATCTTTCACATTATTTACTGTCAGCGTATAGGCCACACCGTTAGTAAATGCATTTGCAAATATAAGATGCACTAATGAAGAGTTAAAGCCATCCAAAACTGCGCTTACCGGGTTGCCAAGGCCATTGCTTATTGAATAATTATTTACATCCTGGCTACTCGCCGATTCAACAGGTTCATTAAATAATACCTCTGCTGCAGAGCCAGAGGTTGGACGAACAGACTGAATAACCGGTGGTGTGTTGTCGGGAACGTAATTGGACACAACAATATCATCAAAATAATGTTTTTTAAAAAAGCCTGATGTACTTTGTTTAATCAACAAACCAAAATATGCAGAGGTGGTATAAGTGGTATCGTTTGCAGATCCTTCAGTGGAGTAACTATCACCCGTGCCGGTAATATCGCGCAGTAATATCCATTGGCCTGAAGCATCCCTGATTACTTTTATCTTCATCACATTATCGCTTTTGTTTAAAATGCCATCGGTGCCGTCAATAATTTTAATGTTTGTTCCATCAGCATCTTTGCGATACAAAGAGATTTCGTCGCTGGTGGCACCCACTCTCACAAAATAGCCGGTGGTAGCGGTTTGTGTAAGATTGCTATCCGATGCGGTTACATATGCATCAATATAATTTGCTGCTAACGGATTAAATGCAATATGAATATAAAGTTCCCATTGAGCAGCAGTGGCCAGTAAATTTGGCGTGCTCAGAAAAAAAGTGCTATTTGCGATTGTGTCGTTACTTTGCAGTTGCAAAGATGAGTTCACCATAAAATCGGCAGTATTACCGGACCACGCAGGGTTATTAATAAAATTCCCGTCATCGAAATTTTCTGAAAACTGTGCGTTGGTAACAATGCCTGTGATCATCATCCAGCAAAAGAAAAGTGAAAATTCTTTAAGCATTGGCAGCAGTTTTCATTAAAGTTAATCAACTTTGCAAATTGGAATATGTGTAAATTATTAATTAAAAAAACAGATAGTAATTAAATGAAAGTAGCTGTGGTAGGCGCTACGGGCCTCGTAGGAAGTAAAATGTTGCAGGTACTGGAAGAAAGAAAATTTCCCGTTACCGAAATGATTCCTGTTGCATCAGAAAAATCAGTAGGCAAAGAAGTTATTTTTAAAGGGAAAAAGTATAAAGTAGTTTCTGCAGAGGATGCTATAAAAGCAAAACCATCGGTCGCCATTTTTTCAGCCGGCGGAAGCACTTCCCTTGCTTTGGCACCTAAGTTTGCAGAAGCAGGTATTACCGTTATTGATAATTCTTCGGCATGGAGAATGGATCCATCCAAAAAACTAGTGGTGCCCGAAGTGAATGCAAACGTACTTACCAAAGATGATAAAATCATTGCTAACCCGAATTGCTCTACCATTCAAATGGTGTTGGTATTATACCCGCTTCATTTAAAATATAAAATAAAACGAGTCGTGGTATCCACCTATCAAAGTGTAACCGGTACCGGCGTAAAAGCCGTGCAGCAGTTGGAAAATGAGCGAAGCAATAAAGAAGGCGAGATGGCTTACAAATATCGCATTGATAAAAATGCCATTCCTCATATTGACGTCTTTCTCGATAATGGATATACAAAGGAAGAAATGAAAATGGTAAATGAAACGAGAAAGATTATTGGCGATGATACGATTCATGTAACGGCAACGTGTGTGCGTATTCCGGTAATGGGTGGCCACAGCGAAAGTGTGAATATTGAATTTGAAAATGATTTTAATGTGGATGAAGTAAAAAACATTTTGAGCAAAGCGCCGGGAGTAGTACTGCAGGATGATGTGGCAAACTTCGTGTACCCGATGCCGTTATTGGCGCATGAAAAAGATGAAACCTTTGTAGGAAGAATAAGAAGGGATGAAACACAGACGAAAACTCTCAATTGCTGGATTGTAAGCGACAACCTTCGCAAAGGCGCTGCCACCAATGCCGTACAAATAGCAGAATACTTGCTGGAGAAGAAAATGATTGAATAGGGTTACTTTTCTCAATGATTTCTGCTGCAGCAAGCTGGCTATTCACCTGCACTTCTTGCAGGGAAAATTTTTTACAAAAGCATACTACGATAATCGCTGCAATGCTGCTTTGAGTTTTGAAAACATTTGCGGTATTTCTTCCTTTTTACAAGTACCTACACTAAGCCGGTACCAATCAGAATTTTTTGATGCACCAAATGCGTAAAATGGAACAACCGCCAATCCTGCCTCAGTTAAAATATAAGAAGTAACATCTGCTTGTGTGCGAAGCATTGTTTCATTATTCACTTTCTTGCCTGCAAGTGCTAAGCGAATAGTAAGGTAAATAGCAGCCTGCGGTGCACATGCATCCACCGCAAAGCCTTCTTTTTTCAATTGCTGAAATCCATTATAGATACCTCGCAATCTTTCTTCCAACTCTTTTTTATAATGAGAAAGATAGGTATCAATAACATTTTTTTTGCGCAAAAATTTTGCAGTGGCATTTTGCTCTGCCATCGGGCTCCATGCACCAATATGACTATTGATGGCCCGCATTTTTGCCAATACATTTTCCGGGCCTAATGCCCAGCCAACGCGAACGCCCGTGGCAGCAAAAGCTTTACTAATGCCGTCAATAAATATGGTGTATGGTTTCATGGCAGGCCGTAAACTTACCGGGTTATAATGTTGTGTTTCGCCAAACGTAAGCGTCCAGTAAATCTGGTCATACATTACATACAATTTTTTTTCATCGTCGCTTCTTCTTTCATTTTCTTCAAGCACCATGTCGCAGATTTTTTCCAATTCTTCTTTTTTAAAAACAGTGCCGGTCGGATTTAATGGAGAACATAGTGCAAGGAGCACGGCATCGTGTATATGTGGCTTTATATCATCTGCCGTTGGCATAAAATTATTTTCAGCAGTGGTTTCAATCACGGCATGAATGCCATCCGTAAAATGAACATAATGATTATTATTCCAACTCGGCACCGAATAAATTACTTTATCTCCTTTGTCAACAATGGCGCGATACACCGTATAAATCAAAGGTCTTCCTCCGGCAGCAATTAATATTTCATTAAGATTAAAATGGAGTCCTTCTCTTTCTTTTATAAATGCAGCTACTGATTCTTTTAAAGATTGTATGCCATCTGCCGGCGGATACGTAGTAAACTTTTCGCGGTAAGCTTTTACAATTTCATCTTCCAAATCCTGTGGAATAGGAAAGATGGCGGAATCAAAATCGCCAATCGTAAAATTATAAATCGTTTCACCGGCCTTTATTTTTTCTTTAATCTCTCCACCGAGTTTTACAATTTCAGAACCAATCAATGTTTCTGCAAGCCTGCTCAATTTCCCGGGGCGTTTTTTTGTTGGATTGTTTAATTTATTCACCATAAACTGAATTTCTTATTTCAAATTTTTTAAAAAATCTTCCACACCATCCGAAATTTTTTTTGCAACCAGCATCCTGAAACCAGGATCAAGAATTTTTTTTTCGTCCTCTTTATTGCTGAGAAAAGCTATTTCCACGAGACAGTTGGGATATTCGGTAGGCCCGTTTAATGCAAAATTAAAACTTCCAATATTTCCAAATTCATCAAGGCCTGTTTCCAGCATCCGGTGCAGGATCGCTTCGCTCAAAGGCCTGAATGCAACATAACGATAATAAGTGCTCACTCCGCGAACGGTATCATTGTCCGCTTCATTCAAATGAAGGCTGATGAGTAAATCAGGACTTTGCTGATCCAGGAATTTCATTCTTTCGTACATACTCATGGTAGTATCGTCCACCCGCGTCATCACAACTTTTGCTTTGCGCAGTAGCAATTCCGTTTCGAGGTCTTTTGCAAAAAGAAGGGTAAGATTTTTTTCCTGAGTATCTTTTGAAGAGCCGGTAGTGCCTATATTAGAACCACCATGGCCCGCATCAATAGCAATCGTCATATCTTTTAATGCCAGCGATGCCGGTTGTCGTTTAACCCTCACCGTTAGTTTATTGGCATCATCATAATAAATGCTATAACCCCAATGCTGCAGATGGTTCAATTCAATAAAAACCCGCACCACATCATCTTCATACTGTTCGTACCAAACATTTTTTATTTCTTTTGCCGATGTCAGTTGTTGAATCCAGTTGGTATTGCTGGCTGCGTCAAAAATGTCAACTACAATTAATGACGGATCTATTTCCATCGAGCTTTCGTACGGAAGTTTCTGATCAAGCTGGATAGTTACATAGTCAAAAAGAGAATCGCCATACACTTTCCAGTTATCTGTAAGATGATGAAGAATGGAAGGAGTGTCTGTTTTTATAACACTGTTTTTTTCAATCCATGCAGAATGATATTGTGAAAGCTGAATTTTATAATCGGTTTGAAAGCTGTCCACCACTTTTAAAATAACATTGCTGTCTATTGGTGAAATTTTTGCGCCGCCCAGCCGGTCTTCACCGTTTCCATATTTCAAATAGGGCAGCGAATCGTTGGTTTTTACATAAAAAAAATCACGGGATGTTTGAGCAATGGAAGCAGAACAAATTATGATGAAAAATGCGGTAAGGATTTCCTTCATCAAATGAAGGTAGAAAATATTTATTGCTTACAACGAATACTTCCCTGCTTCAATTAATTTATCGGCAATCCATCTTCGTGCATCTTTACTGTTAAATGATTCTGCCTTAGTAAAACGTTTCAAACCAAGCAGCATCATTTTTTGTTCATCACCCGAAGCAAATGCATTGATGGCTTCTTTTCCGCATTTGGCAATTTTATCTGTTGCATCGTTGAGATAGCATTGCATCATCGCCACTGCTGTTTTCATATCATCATTACTTTTTTTATCTCCATTCTTCATCACGCGCAGCAACAAACTTTCTGCAACAAAAGTTTCTATCGTCATATCCGCAATGTTCATGATGATTTCCTGTTCGCTGGTAAGATTGGTCATTAACTTTTGCACTGCAGCTCCGGCTACCATCAAAATACTTTTTTTCATATTGGCAATCATCTTCTGTTCTTTTGCATAAGCACCTTCATCGCCATCGCCAAACTCAGGAATGCTCATTAGTTCTTTCTGCACGGCCATAGCAGGGCCCATAAGGTTAAGCTGCCCTTTCATGGCTCTTTTCAGCATCATATCCACCGTAAGCAAACGATTAATTTCATTGGTGCCTTCAAAGATGCGATTGATGCGGCTATCGCGATAAGCCCTGCTGATAGTGTATTCATCACTGAATCCATTGCCACCATGAATCTGTACTCCTTCATCTACTACAAAATCCAAAGTTTCGCTGCCATGCACTTTTAGTATGGCACATTCAATAGCAAATTCTTCAGCACCGCCCAGCAATGCTTCATTAAATGGTTTCCCGGATTGCAATAGTTCATGTTCTTTTTCATCAATCCATTTTGCAGTACGGTATAATGCACTTTCGGTAGCATAAATTTTTACAGCCATTTCCGCCAGCTTATGTTTTATAGCACCAAAGTTGGCAATAGCCGTTTTAAACTGCTCTCTTGTTTTTGCATATTCAATTGAATCGGTGAGCGCCATCTTTGCGCCGCCAATTGCAGCAGCAGCAAGTTTCAACCTTCCGATATTTAAAATATTAAATGCAATTACATGGCCTTTGCCAATCTCGCCTAATACATTTTCCACCGGCACTTTGCAATCCTGGAAATATAGTTGCACAGTAGATGATCCTTTAATACCCATCTTATGTTCTTCGGGCCCTTGTGTAAATCCTTCAAAACCTCTTTCAACAATAAATGCAGTGAATTTATCACCGTCTATTTTTGCAAACACTGTATAAACATTGGCAAAGCCGCCATTAGTAATCCAACATTTTTGCCCGTTCAATAAATAATATTTACCATCATCAGAAAGTTTGGCGGTTGTTTTCGCTCCCAATGCATCGCTTCCGCTATTCGGTTCTGTCAATCCATAAGCGCCCTTCCACTCTCCGGTAGCCAGTTTTGAAACATATTTTTTCTTTTGTTCTTTCGTACCGAAATATAAAATGGGCAAGGTGCCAATACCTGCGTGTGCACTCATTGCAACACTGAATGAATATCCACCGCCGAGTGCTTCGCTTATTAATGTGGATGTTACAAAATCTTTTCCAAGCCCATTATATTCTTCGGGCACTGATGCGCCCAGCAATCCCTGCTCGCCTGCTTTATCCATTAAAGCGGGCATCAGCCCGGGTTCCATTTTATCTATCCTGTCTATTACCGGCAATACTTCTGTTTGCAGAAACTGAATGCACATATCCCGAATCATCATTTGCTCTTCGGTATAATCTTCGGGTACATAAGTTTCAAATGCACTGCCTGGTTTCACGAGCCATTCACCGCCTTTGATGAGTGAGCCTGTTGTAGTAGTACTCATATTTTTTAATTTAATGATGAGATATTAAAAATTAATTTACTGCTGAAAGATTATCATATACAATTTGCAATACTTCCCGTGCTATTGCTATCTGCCCGTTGGTAACGCCTTCCAGCGCTTCATTGAGTGTTTTATTTGCCAATGCCATTGTCTTTTCCTGCAGTGTCAATGCATCTTTAGTTAGATAAATCAAGTTAATTCTTCTGTCATCTTTTGATGGTACACGCCTCACCAATTTTTGTTTTTCCAAATTATCTACTAATCTTGTAATACTTGGTTTATCCCGGAATGTTGCTTCGCAAAGTTGTTGCTGGCTCTGGCCTTCTTCTTTCCACAAATGATACAACACGCTCCATTGCTCAATCGTAATATCTATTCCGGCCTGCTTAAAGTTTCTTTGTAACCGCCGGGCAATGGCCGTAGAAGCCTTGCCGGTAATGAAACTGTATAATTCGCCTTTCTTAAATTGGTTGTTGGGCATATAGTTGTTTATGCAACTACACAAATCTAAACATTTATTTTTCTTTAAACAAGTATTTTTGGTTTAAATAATTGCAAAACGTTCCGATGATATTGTTCCCGGCAGAGATCATAACGCTCTTTCTGTTTCTGGCTTATGCAGCATTGCTGGTATTTTACCGGCGAAGCTGGAGGCGGATGCCTGATTGGATGATTCCCGGAGGAAAGAATTATACAACATTTATTTCTGTAATCATTCCGGCAAGAAATGAAGAGGAAAATATTGCCAGATGCCTCCGCTCGGTGTTACAACAAACTTACCCGCAGCATCTATTTGAGATTATTGTAGTGGATGATTTTTCAACAGATAAAACGGCGGAGATAGTTCAATCACTTGCTGGTAAAAATATACGGTTATTAAAACTAAGTGATGTCATTACAAATCAGGATATCAACTCCTATAAAAAGAAAACTATTGAATCGGGAATTCATATTGCTCATGGATCTTTAATTGTAACAACCGATGCCGACTGCATCGTTAAACCCGGATGGCTGGAACACATTGCTGCCTTCTATGAAAAAACAAATGCCGTATTCATAGCTGCCCCGGTAAGTTATTTGGATTATTCAAAAAACGATTCATGGGTAAAAAAATTCTTGAACATCTTTCAATCGCTTGATTTTATTTCATTACAGGGAATAACCGGTGCTTCCGTGCAGGCACAATTTCATAATATGTGCAACGGAGCCAATCTCGCTTATGAAAGAAAAGTATTTTATGCGGTGAACGGCTTTGCAGGAATTGACTCCATAGCCAGCGGTGATGATATGTTGCTGATGCATAAAATTGCAAAAAAATTTCCCGGGAAAATTAAATACCTGAAATCAACTAACGGTATAGTGTACACGAAAAGCGCTGAAACAATCGGAGAATTTTTGAATCAGCGAATACGATGGGCCAGCAAGGCCTCCGTGTATCCTGATTTTAAAATCACTGCCGTTCTCTTTTTGGTGTACTTCGTTAATGTGTGGATGATGATTCTTGCGATCGCTTCCTTTTTTTCTTTAAAATATTTCTATGTATTGCTGGCAGCATTGATTGGTAAAATAATTTTTGAATTATTTTTTTTAATCCCGGTTTCAAATTTTTTTCAAAAACAAAAATTATTGTGGTGGTTTATTCCCAGCCAGCCATTCCATATTATTTATACTATCATTGCAGGATTGCTTGGTAAATTTGGCCGTTATACATGGAAAGGCCGCAGGGTTAAATAATTTAATTGATGACAGATTCATTTTCATTTTCAAAAAATGCATGGAAGCGGCTCAGGAAAAATAAAGGCGCCATGTTTGGAATGATTGTCATAATTATCGTTTTCCTGTTGGGCGTTTTTGCCTATTTCATTGCAACAGATGCCACGCCTAATGCAGACAGGCAGATAGTGGAGATACAGGCACGCAAACCAGGTTTCAGCCAACTCTTTCTAAGAGTAAAGAAAGAAAAACAAGTAATACAAGAAAATTTTTTTCATCGTTTGTTTTTTGGTATTGAAGACAAAACGATTTACATACCTATAAATAGTTACCAACTGACCGGTGATTCTATTATTGTTGAAAAGTTTGTAGATGATGGAGTGCAGGAACGGCAAGCTTATTCAAAAAAGCAATTGCCTTCGAAAGATTATATCGTTACAAAAAAATTTTGGTTAGGTACGGATAAGTTTGGACGTGATATTTTAAGCAGGCTGCTGGTGGGTATTCGTGTAAGCATGGCCGTAGGTTTTATAAGCATTGCCATTTCATTAACCATCGGAATAATTCTTGGTGCTGCTGCAGGTTATTTTGGTGGCAGAACTGATAACATCATTTTATGGCTCATCAATGTAATATGGAGTATGCCCACGTTGTTACTGGTATTCGGCATTACGCTTTCGCTGGGTAAAGGTTTTTGGCAAATATTTATTGCTGTTGGCCTCACGATGTGGGTAAATGTGGCACGCGTGATTCGCGGCCAGGTAATGTCTATTCGCGAACTGGAATATATTCAGGCGGCAAAGTCATTAGGTCTTACAAATAGCCGTATCATCTTGCGGCACATTTTGCCGAATGTACTGGGCCCGGTGATGGTTATTGCAGCATCCAACTTTGCCAGTGCCATTATTATTGAAGCAGGATTAAGTTTTTTAGGAGTAGGGGTGCAGCCGCCGACACCAAGCTGGGGGCTGATGATAAAAGAAAATTATAATTTCATTATTACCCACAACCCTGCACTGGCACTGGCGCCGGGCATTGCTATCATGATATTGGTATTGGCTTTTAACCTGCTGGGAAATGGACTGAGAGATGCACTGGATGTAAAATCCTGATTTTCGTGTAGGCCTGCCCGTTAGTCAGGCGGGCGTTACCGCTAGTTTAAGCAACATCCTTGGCTACCAGCACACTTCTATTAAAACTTTCTTCCAACGAAATGAGTGTTTCTGTTCTTTCAATGCCTTTTATTTTCTGCAGATCATCATGTAGCACCGATCGTAGCTGGTTGATATCTTTACAAACAATTTCGGCATACATGCTGTAGTTGCCGGTTGTATAATTAAGGCGAACTATTTCCGGAATTTTCTCCAGTTCTTTTGCTACCTGGTCGTACAATGAACTCTTCTCCAAAAAAATTCCGACAAAAGCAGTAATATCGTAGCCGAGTTGTTTCAGGTTTACGCGAAGTTTCTTACCTTTCACCACGCCGAACTCTTCTAACTTTTTAATGCGAACATGAATGGTGCCCCCGCTTACAAATAATTTTTTCCCCAGTTCTGCATAAGGAGTTTCTGCGTTTTGAAGCATTTCCTGGATGATCTGTAAATCCAGTTTATCAAGGTTTAATTTAGAAGCCATAAGTCAATTTTATTTTAAACGTATTTTATAAAAATAGTAAATTTTTTGAAATATATCTATATTTTTTAATTTTTTATTAAAATATTTTTCCGATTAAAGTCCGCCTATTAAATTTGCATCATTAAGCTCTTAAAAATTGTGGGGTGATGAAATTTTTGGCAGACATGCCCTCTTGTCTCGGGGGTGAGGGTCACAGGATAAACATAGCATAGAGCCGTTTCGATGAAAGTCGGGACGACCAGGGTCGACCACTGAACTTTGTGCTACGGCTAACTGCCTCGTGGAGGTTCGATCCCTCCCCCTACAGCAAAGTCCCGCTACCGTGTAGCGGGACTTTTTATTTGATATATTCATTTTCGTATAGGCGTTACCGTTAGTTTGCCTGGTAAACAGGCAGTTTAATTTACTGCCCGCTTGCCTGTATGGCATCCTGTGCTGCATTACTTTTTACCTGCCGTTTAAATAAATTCACATCCATTTTGCCAAAGCGATAACTTAATGTTAACCGCAGAAGTTGTGGGTTGTTCAGGCGATAATAATCCTGGTAAAAGATGCCCGGGCTCATGGAAATTTGTTCATTGCTTCTCGTTCTGAAAATATCATTCATGCCCAAAGAAACTGACGCAGCCTGGTTTTTAAGGAATGTTTTTCTTACAGCAACATCTACAGCCCAGAACGGTTTAATATATCCCTGCGAAGAGCTTTGCGCCTGCATGCCCGGAGGACCCATCATTCCCTGGTTCTGATTTACCGGCAGGTTGGTTTTGCTTTGATAATTG
>Ga0157370_10003610_pt1 | contig 18098 bp, 23 predicted proteins | sample C35metaG_FD_113463 | JGI IMG/M metagenome (GOLD analysis project Ga0157370, IMG submission 113463) | Corn rhizosphere microbial communities from Kellogg Biological Station, Michigan, USA - C3-5 metaG | ecosystem: Host-associated > Plants > Roots > Rhizosphere > Soil | place: USA: Michigan...
CTCAATAGAAGCAAAGGATCGAAGATGTTCGGGGATATTGCCCGCTTTCTGCTCAATACCGTTTTCACGTTGTTCGGCGCCGCGCTCATTTTGCGCGCGTGGATGCAGGTCGTTCGCCTGCCGCCGTACAACCCGGTGTCGCACGCGATTTTTCAGGCGACGAACTGGCTCGTGCTGCCGCTTCGGCGCGTGCTGCCGAGCGCACGCCAGGTTGACGTTGCGAGTGTGGTCGCCACGCTGATCGCCGCGATCGTTTATGTGGTCGCGATGATGGCGATCGCCGGTGTCGATCTGCTCAGTGTCACCCCGGTGATCGCTATCGTGTCGCTACTGACCGTCATCAAATGGGCACTGAATCTCGTCATCTGGCTGACGATCTTGATGGCGCTGCTCTCGTGGTTGAATCCGCACTCGCCCGCAATGCCGATCCTTTACCAGTTGACAGCGCCGTTCTTGAACCCGTTGCGGCGTGTGATTCCCAACCTCGGCGGCATCGATCTTTCGCCGATCCTGCTGTTCGTCATCGTGCAGGTTTTGTTGATGGTGGTCACGCGGGCGGCCGTGTCACTGACGCTGTTCGGCATCTAGCCCGAATCGAGCACGCCGGCGCGCGAATGCCGGTCACGCGTCGGGTCCGATGATGCCGAACGTGGCCGGGATCATGGTATAGACGGCCCTCACCTTTTCTCGCGATACACGCTCGATGAGGTTTTGAGCCTGCGCCTGCGTGGCGATGAACTCGACCTCGACCGTCAACGACCCTTGCAACTCGAAGAAGCGCTCTTCGTGCAAGATACGATGCGCGCCGAAACCGGCCATGGCACGAAACGCCGATCCCCCCATGATGTCCATCTTTTTCGCGCTGGTGAGCAGCCATTCCCACAGCGGGCTGCTGTTCAGCCGGTGGCTTTCATGGACGTAGAACCTCAACAATACGTATTGTTCGGATTGCATGGGACCTCCGGACGCAGACACGATGTTGAACCATTGTGCCTCGGGCTTAGCGGCGCTACAACGGTGCCGGTACGTAGCCGCAGCGTGCTGCCGCTCGACGGCTGGGCTCCCCCCGGCACAGCCGATCGCTCAAGCAGCGGCTAGCCACACGCGCGCCGTCCACATCCCGAGCGCGGTCAGCGAGAACGATCCGAACAGATGGACGCCCGCTGCCGCCACGCCCCAGCCGAACTGGCCTTGCAACAGCAGCGTGACGACTTCGGCGGAAAAGGTCGAGAAGGTGGTCAAGCCGCCCATGAATCCCGTGATGACGAACAGACGCCACTCCGGGGGCAGGCCGGCTTTCGCCGCGAAGAATACGGCGGCGACCCCGATCAGATAACCGCCGATCAAGTTCGCGGCCAGCGTGCCGAGCGGAATGGTTGGGAAGACGGCATTCAAGCCGAGGCCCAAAACCCAGCGCAGCAATGCGCCCAGGCCGGCACCGATGAAGATGGAGAGCACGGAGTAGATCAACGTCGTGTCCTGATTCGAATCGTATTTTTGGACCGAACCGCAACGCTGGGCGTGACGCACGCGCGAACGCCTACCGATTCCGGTTCGGGGAACGGGTAGGCATCATCAGCCACGAGGGCGGTTCAAGGAGGAATGCCATCTCCTGCGCGCGCGACTTCGGACAGGGACGGTGCAGCCGCCCGATCGCCCGCGAAACGCTGTGAAGCGCTGCGAAACGCTACTTTAGGGGTTTGAGCCGCGAGAGGCAATATGCCTTTATACGGCGTCGCCCAGAATCGCCTTTCGGATCGCCCCCAAGACAACTCTGACGTCGTCGAACTGCGTGATCAGTTCGAAGCATAGGATGAACGCGAACGTATAGCTCGGTGCCGGCCACCGTTCGAACGCACGTAGCACCGGCGCTGCGATTCTGACCCGGACGGCGTCGCGCGTGACCAGGCAGACAAAGATGATACCGAGCGCGAGCCCTGCGAGAACGTCGGTGGGGTAATGCAAGCCGAGATAGACCCGCGGCAGCAAGACGAAAAGAACCGTATAGAGCAGAGCGAATACGCCGGCAACACGATAGACCAGAAAAATGCCTGTCGCAATGGCGCCCCAGAGCATCGCGTGATCGCTCGGAAACGAGTTCCAAAAGCGCAGCGTGGGCTCCGTGTACGTCGATTCCGGAAAATGCAGATGGAGGTCGGGCGAGTGGATGGGCCTGATCCGATACGGCATGTAGTGCGCGAGTAGCCTGCCCGCGATCAGCGCTAGCAGTCCGCTTGCGACGATCGCGATCACCATCTCGAGTTGCCATTTACCATTGCGCTTACCGGAACCGAACCACATCCAGCACAGCATCGCCATCAATACGAGGCCTTTGACCGTATAGAACTGGGTCAAGTCCCTGATCGCATGGTTGACGAACTCGGAGTGAAACGCGTGTTGCGTTAGAAAAGTCAGAATCGCATTGTCGAAGCCGTTCACTGCGCCGTTCCCCTAGCGTATTTGCATTCGTTCGAATCTTCCCCCGCTGCGCGTCCCGTCGCGCTCGCTGGGGAACCTTGGATGATCGCCGCAAAAAACCATCACGAAAGTTTAAAAAAAGTGCCAGAAAAGCGCCATTGACGATACGCTCATCGGCAGGGCTCAAGCCCGACGCATCGCCGAATATTAGGGCATTCACTGCCCCCGACGCCCTTCGAACAGATCGCGCTCGCGCGCGAGCCCGTCGCCGACCACGTCGAAAAACGCCCTGACCCGGGCGGTTCCCTTTAAATCGGCGTGCGCCACGATCCAGAGTTCGCCTTCGAGATCGGATACCGGCTCCCGCATTGCGCGCATGATGCCCGCTTCGCTGTCGCCGAGATAGCATGGCAGCAAGGCGAGCCCGATACCCGCCCGTGCCGCCACGAGTTGATTGACAAGGCTGTTGGCGCGGTAAGCGACGGCATCGTCGGAGACCATCACGGATAACCAGTCGGCCGCTTGGATAGCGCTCACCCCGTATTCCCATCCGATTAGCGCATGACCGGCCAGGGCGTCGACGCTCGCAAGCATGCCTCCACGGGCCGCCAGATAGTCGGGCGCGGCATAGAACCCCCACGCGACTTGTGCGAGCCGGCGCCCCCAGAGATTCCCGTCCCTTGGCCGCACGGGCCGCAACGCGACATCGGCCTCCCGGCGCGAGAGATTGAGGACGCGATTGTCGATGGCCAATTCGACCGTCATGCCCGGATGAGCTTCGCGTAACGCGGCTAGATGCCGTGTCAATCGGCTGTATGCCAGTGTCTCGGACGACGTCACGCGCAGCCGGCCATTGAGCCTGTGATCTTGGCCTGTCAGATCGCGATCGAGCGCGAGCACCTCGTCCTCCATGCGCTCGGCCGCGGCCGCCATGCGCTGTCCCGCCTCGGTGGCTTGGTAGAGACCGCCCGAAAGCCGTTCGAAGAGCCGGACGCCCAAGCGCGTCTCTAATGCCTTCAGGCGACGGAACGCCGTCGAGTGATCGATGCTGAGCCGCTCGGCCGCGGCGGTTAAATTCGTCGCGCGATGTACCGCCAGCACAAGGCGCAATTCGTTCCAATCGTTCATGGCTCAACGGTAGCGGAAAGCTTGCAAAGACGCAATTCCCAATGGCACTTGCACAATGGACTTTGCATCGTTGCATGCTTAATCTGAGTCGGTCGTTCACTCCTTGTTCACCGTTAAAGGCTCACTCATGAAGCTCTACTACTCCCCCGGCGCTTGCTCGTTGTCGCCGCATATCGTCGCGGCCGAGGCCGGCATTGCGCTCGAACTCGAACGTGTGAGTATCGGCAAAACGCCGCATATGACCGCATCGGGTATCGACTTTTCGACGATCAACCCGAACGGCTATGTTCCCGCGCTGGAACTCGATGACGGCACCGTGCTCACCGAAGGACCGGCCATCGTGCAGTATTTGGCCGATTTACAGCCTGAAAGTGGCCTTGTGCCGCCGGCGGGCACGGTGGCGCGTGCGCAGTTGCAATCGTGGCTGAACTTCATCGCGACCGAGCTTCATAAGATGTACAGCCCATGGCTGTTCCATGCCGAATACGGCACCGAGGTGCAAGCGGTGGCGCGCGGCAAGATTGCCGAGCGGCTGCGATTCGTCGAGACGCAATTGGCTACCGCGGGACCGTATCTGACCGGTGAGCGATTTACTGTGGCCGACGCCTATCTCTTTACGGTCGTCGGGTGGTCAAAGCATGTCGATGTGGGACTAACCGAATTCGCCAACTTGCGGGCGTATTTAGAACGCGTGGCTCAACGTCCCGCAGTGCGCGCGGCGATGAAGGCCGAAGGGTTGAAAGTAGCGGAATAACGAAGGTGGGCGGCACCGCGCGCGGTTGTGCGGTGCTCGCGGGAAAAGCCGGCATCGACAACAAGGCGTCGATGCAACTGTCGCTCATGTCTTTACGGGTGTGAGAACGCCTGTTCGATGCAGATCAGAGGAACCAAGACGCTACGCGCGGCGGGTGAGGCGGCAAGTTCGGCAGTCGCCTCCGGATGCCGGGTAATCAAGCGCAAGAGACACGCCGCCGCAACGACCGGTATCCAGCCCGATCTCTGCCGTTCCGATCCCGGACCGATCGAACGGCGGTTCCCCAGAGTTAATCCGACGCCAGAACGACCGCGGATCCGAGGGACGGTCCGACTGACGGAGGGCCGCCGGCCTGCGCCACAAGGGGCCAGCGGTTAGCGGTCAGTGTTGTTTCGAATGTGCGGCGAGGAGCTGCCGGTGGCGCGCTTCGGTTTCGTCGTCGACGGGGAACATGCATTCCACGCGCAATTCCTGCGCCGCGACGTTCTCTGGCGCGCCAAGCGTCGTGACCATCGAGAAGTAGCGAAGCACTACCCCTTCGCTGACAAAACCTATCGGAATGATGGGCAGGGTGCGTGCGGCAGACGACCCTTGATACGTCTTCCAGTCGCGTGGCACGTCTGGATAGGCCAGCAGTTCGTCGAGCAGACGCCGGGTACCGGCGTCGACGACGTGACCGACCGATTCTCGATACACACGTTGCAGCAAGCTGCGCGAGACCGCGTCCCAATCGGCCACGAATGGACGCATCCCTCGCGGATCGAAGATCAGATGCAGCATGTTGCGCGGACCTTCGCGCGAAGCCATGTCGATAAAACAGTCGAAGAAGTTCTGCGTTGCGTCGTTCGTCATCAGAACATTCCAGTGGCGATCCATCACGATCGCCGGAAACGGCTCATGCTGGCGAACGACTCGTTCGAGCGCGCTGATGACGCTATGCATCTCCTGTGCGTTCCATGGCGCCACCGAATACACGGGCGCGTAACCGGCCGCGAGCAGCAGGGCATTGCGCTCGCGCAGTGGCACGTCGAGCGTCTGTGCAAGCGTCATCAGCGTGTCCCGGCCCGGCGCGCTGCGCCCGCTTTCAATGAAACTGATCTGGCGCTGCGAGACGCCGGCCTCGAACGACAGATCGAGCTGACTCACACCACGCACACTGCGCCAATAGCGCAGCAAGTCACCGAGTTCGCTCGGTGGCGCTTTCGGATCGGGCGTGGAGGTGCTCATCGGGTGTCCCTAATCTTGGTGGACGAATGGAGGGGACTCAGGGCGCGGGCGCGTGCCACGCAAACTCCTCGAACTGCGCTTCGAGCGGCGGTTGGCTGACGCTGCTGGCGTAGTTCGTGATCGTCGATGCGGCAACCACCGCGATGACCTCGAGTATCTGCTCAACGCTGAACCCCGCTTCCAGGAAGCGTCTCTGGTCCGATTCGGCCAGGCGACCGCGCTTTTCGATCAGCGTGCGCGCCAATGCCGACAGCGCAGCCAGTCCGGTGTCGTGAGGCAAGACGCCGTGCCGGATCGCATCCACATCGGTGGGATGCACGCCCTGCTTCAATGCGAGCGCCGTGTGAAACGCGACCGGCCATTCGCTGGCGTTTGCGACAGCGTTGGTCAGCAACACCGTCTGAATCTCCGGCTCGGTCAGACTGCTCGCATGCACGCGCTCGAACAGGCCGATGAAACCGTGGATCAGCACCGGCGATCCGGCCATCTTGGCCGCGATATTTGGAATGAAGCCAAACGTCTGTTGCAGTTGCTGGAGCACAGGCTTCGATTGTGCGGGAGCGGATTCGATGGTGTAGGCGGGATAGCTGCACATGGTATGTCCTTGGCGGTGAGCGCAATCCGAATGGAGGCGCGACAACCGAAGAGTAGAAGCACTCGTTCCTTGTGCCAATTACATCCCATGTAATCGCCGCGCCGCGAAGCACGGCCGGCTGCGGAGAGTGATTGCATCGTCGGCGCTGATCAATGGCAAGTGAAACGCTGATGCGTTACCCGCCATCGCGCGCGCCGAATCCCACGAGGTGACCGTTGTTAGCGCAGTTCTGCACGAAGCTCGCGCACGCCCCGCCCTAAGCGATCGCGCAACAGCGTTCCCAACGTCGCCCCGTCAACGTAGCCGACCTCGGCTGCGATGGCATCGAGGTCAAGGTCGCTGCCGTAGACAAGAGATCGCGCGCGTTCCACACGTAGGTCCTGGAAATAGGAAAGAGGCGATTTCCCGAGCACAGCCTGGCAACGCCGTTGCAACGTTCGAGGGCTCGTAGCCAGCGCATCGGCCGCAGCCGCTAGCGAGAAACCTTCCCTGAGATGGTCTCGCGCCCACCGCTCGAAGCGCTGAATGACAGGGTCGGCCTGCGCCAAATGGTTAGGGATGATGTAGGGCGCTTGCGAAGAACGAATGTCTGCGAGCAAATAGCGTGAAACGACGGCGGCTACCTCCGGGCTCGCCTTGCGCACTAGCCAGAGGGCGAGATCGAGATGGCCCATGGCGGCTCCCGCTGTAACGATTCTGCCCGACGACACCAGCATCCGGGTCTCGTCGAGCCGAACATTGGGGTACCGCTGCCGAAATAGCGGAGCGAGCCACCAGGTTGTCGTGGCTTCCCCGTGATCCAGAATCCCAGCTTCCGCCAGGAGGAATGTCCCGATGCAGGACGCCGCAATGTGCGCTCCGCCAGCGTGCCATTTCCGTAACTGTTCCATCGCCTGGCTCACATCGCGTCGCCCAAGTGCTGGGACCAGCGTATCCGGACTCGCGGTATTGAGCGCAGGAACGATCACCCAGTCCGGCTTCGAATCCGGCGCTATGGCCTGTACGGGTATGGCAAGTCCTTGCCTGGACCTGACCTTCTTTCTCACGCCAACGATCGACACCTCGAACGAGAGCGTTCCGCCCAGGTGTACGGCTGCAAACTTGTTTGCGAGCCCCAGCGCGTCAAGCAGCACCGTCAGTCCCGTATCGAAAACACCGTCGAGCGCGAGGACAAAAATTCTCATGGCGTGAATGACCCTGAAGTTGTCGTTTGCGACTGTACCGTTCCGATAGTCGGAAGACTACACTTTTTTGTGGGGGCTGCGGCGTAAATGACGAAAAAGTTGTCGTTTACGACTGTCCAATTTCTCAGCAAAGAACCGTGGGACTCAGCCTCCTCATCCCTCAATAAACGTTTCAAGGAGTGCACCCATGAAAGTTCTAGCCGTTGCATCGATCGTCAAGCCGCTCTCTGACGAACAGAAGGCGCAGGTTATGTCGAAAGAAGTCCCCGCCACGGTCAAGCTCTATCTCGACGGCAAGATCGAGCAGTTCTGGTTCCGCCAGGACAAGCCCGGTGTGGTCTTTCTGATGAACGTCGAATCGATCGAAGATGCCGAGGCGGCGATGGAAGCGCTGCCGCTCACGTCCGGTGGATGGGCAAAGCATGAATTGATGCAAGTCGGCCCGCTCGCGCCGCTGGCTATTTTGCTCCAGGGCAAATGAGTGCGCAGGCGCCGTCAGTGAAAGCCACTATCCTCATCGGTGGCGCCTGGGGCGCCACCGCAGCATCGCCACCCAGCCCTCCTAGGGCAGAAAGGCTTGTCCGTCCGCGCCTTCGTCCCCAAGCATGACGAGCGTTACGAACTCAACGCATCGAGGCCCATCCCCAAGGGCAGAAACGAAGTGGGGATAGGATGACAAGATCGCGGAAGTTGACGTTATCTTGAACGTCTATTTTTGCAGGACAGGATTGCTAAACCTCGGCGCCGGTATCGAGTCGAGCCGCAGGTCCTTCCGAAGCGCGGCGTCCACCAAACCCGCCGGCGCGAATCTGCGCAGCAATTGCAGACGGCTCGCGAGCGCGCCCGCTGTGTACCGGAGTTTCGGACGAGCCGCAATCGCAGCCTTCAGCACGACCTCGGCCACGACATGAGGCTCCGTGGCAGTTGCCATCACCTCATTGACACGGTTGCTGACGACCTCTCGAGCCTCGCGGTAGGCATCGAGCTTGGCATCGGGCTCCAGGAAATTCGCGTCGAACGGCGTCTTCGTGTAAGCCGGCTCAATGACCGAGACACGGATGCCCCAGGTGCGAAGCTCATGGTCGAGCGATTCGGAATACCCTTCAATTGCATGCTTCGTGGCGGCATAGAGCGCCCCGTACGGCATCGGCAAAAAACCGAGCACCGAGCCGATGTTGACGATGCGCCCTCTTCCCTGGTGCCGCATGTGGGGCACGACGGCCCGGGTCATGCGGACGACACCAAAGAAGTTGGTGTCGAAAACCGAACGGGCCTGGTCTATCGAGCTTTCTTCGGCGCCGGCCGGAGCGACACCAAATCCAGCGTTGTTCACCAGCAGATCGATGCGACCTGCCTGTCGGATGACTTCGGCGACCGCGGCCGCGACGGATTCGTCGCTGGTCACGTCGAGGGTCAGCATCTCGAAGGATCGCTGGCCCGCGAGGGCCGCCGCCCGTCTGCTGGTGCCGAAGACCGTGTAACCGGCGTCGGCGAGCCGCTGTGCGGCGGCTTGCCCGATGCCCGAAGATGCTCCCGTAACAAGGGCCACACCCAAATTCTTTTCGCCGACCATTCGAAGCTCCATGTAAGAGGACTTGCCGTCACTATCAAATTGAAATCGACTATACTGGCAAATCGAAAGCATGTCACTATCAAATTAGTATGGACGACAAAAATTTCTGCGATGACCCGTGCCCGATTGCGCGCAGCCTGGGTGTCGCGGGCGACGCGTGGAGTCTGCTTATTCTGCGCGACGCTCATGCCGGTCTCACGCGTTTTGACCAGTTCCGCAAAAGTCTAGGCATTGCACCGACGATGCTGACGCGGCGACTGGCCACGCTGACAGCGGAGGGGCTACTGGAGAAACGGCGCTACTCTGAACGGCCACCGCGTGAGGAGTACCTGCTGACGGCTGCCGGGCGAGATTTCCTGCCGGTGCTGTTCATGATCGGCGCATGGGGGCGGCAATATCGTGGCGATGGCAAGCTGGTTCGCTTCGTCGATGCGCAGACAGGAACCGAGATCAAGCCAGTGGCGATCGACGACGTCACGGGAGCGAAAATCGGGACTCGTCCGATACGCATCGTCAATCCGGACCAAGATTGACGTGGCGATGGCTTGCGTTGCACCGCTTGGCTTGCGTCAATCAGCACATCTAGCGCTTCGATTCCCAAAATTCGCGCGTCCGGCACACGAATGCGCCTGCCTTTGCGTATCTCGACTGCCCGCTCAGCAACAGCATTGTCGAGTTCAATCACATCAAACGCATGCAACCACGTGCGGATTGCGGCCTCACTATCTGCGTCCGAACCCATCATGACTTCCATCCATGTGATAGTGCTGATCGCTCGGTAGTCGTAACGACCGATCTCTTTAGCTGCCGCGTCGATCCCGTTGAGGTAATCGATCAAAATGTTCGTATCAAAAAGAGCCTTTACCCTTCCTCTCGAAGCTCCTGCTGATATGCCAAACCTTCTTTCTTTCGCCCTTTCCAAAGACCGAAAACGTCGCTTGCCAGCGGCCGCTTCCGCGCCGCGATGTATGCCTCGATCGCATCGGGAATGACAGCGGCTCTGCTGCGGTGCTCAGCCTCGACAATGACGGTTAGCGCCTCAATCTGCTCGTCAGGCCGATCCAGCAGGATTCGACTCATAGTGCTCCCCACACGCATATACGATATGCATGTCATATATCAATGCGACACAGCGGATCAAGTGATAGCTGGACGCAGCGCGCCGACGCAGTCCTCGAGCGAAGTTTCATTGAGTCTCCAAAACCGGAGACGGACGCATCGGTTTGGATGCCCGCCAAGCGCCTGCCTCGGAGGAGGTTGCCAATCTAATCGCGTGAGACGTCACGAGCGTACGGCGAGTTGCTGAGCGAGCTATCGCAATGATGTAGTCCGTTCGGGTCGGCCACGGCCGGGCCTGGATCAACATGGTGCGAATTTTCGGCCCGCCGAGCGACTGTTTCACTATCCGGAAGTAGGCGCGTTGCCAGAAGAAGACGCGAAAGCAGCGATCCGTCAACCAGTGAATGACGAGGGCGCGTTCGTGGATGATGCAGCCCTAAGCGAGATTTTTGCGAAAACCAAGGGGTACCCCTACTTCCTGCAGAAGTGGGGCCATCAATGTTGGAATCTTGCCACTGGCGATACGATATCTGTCATCGATGCACAGCGAGCCGAGACGACAACCCTCAAGCGTTTGGACGAGGGTTTTTTCAAGGTGCGCTTTGATCGGCTAACGCCTAAAGAACGTGAGTACGTCATTGCGATGGCGAAATTGGGAAATGGCCCCTATCGTTCCTCCGATGTTGCCGACGCGCTCGGCGAGACCCCGCAGAGCCTCGGGCCCCGCCGCGCACAGATCATCAGCAAAGGCATGATTTACAGTCCCTCGCATGGAGACATAGCGTTTACTGTGCCGATGTTCAATGACTACCTGATTCGCAATTTCACGAGCCTGACTTAGGCCTGCCAGCAGATCTGAATCAGACGCTGTTGATGACGGAGCAAAACAAACACGCGGAAGCCGAAACTCGGGCAAACCACCGTGCAGGTGACCCGCGTTGCCTCGAATGCGTGCGACTCACGTCCACCTCATCATGCGTGACGTGGGCCTGCCTCGATGCTTTGCTGAAACCGAGTGAAGACGGTCCGCTTAAGCACTTCTTGAGCGACCGGTATGGAGGTTTAAACGACATACGAACGGCCGAGCGACAGCGCTGCCCAATGGCCAAATCTGGCCGAGCCCGGACGGCCGTTCACCACCCTCAGCGACGCCGCCGCTCCCCCTTCGAGCCATGCCAGTTTCGATGCCCGCACCCACAAATCGATGCCACTCCCCAACCCACCCAAAACCCTGTAGAATCCCGGTCTCCGCGGGCGTCGTATAATGGTTATTACCCTAGCTTCCCAAGCTAGAGACGTGGGTTCGATTCCCATCGCCCGCTCCAAACCCCTCTCAGGCCCGCCAGATAAGGCTCTGAGCATGGTGATGGAGAATCCCACCCACACGTAGCACCCACAGTTTGCTCAATAAATAGGCGCCTGGAGCCCGTCCAGTGCCGATCAAAGTCCCCCGCCTCGTCCGCGACAACAAGACAGGCATCTTCTATTTCCGCTACACCTGCCCCGTCAACTGGCTATTCAAGCCAACCAGACGAGCATTTATACTTCCCTTCGGACCAGAAACAACAAACAAGCGCGCGCGATGGCGGCGATGCTTAACTACGGGATCGAAATGAGCAAGCCGATCAACCTTGGCAAGATCAGGGAACTTCTCAAGATCAACATTGCTGAAGGCGTGTTCGAGGGGTCAGCGAAGCGGTATTGAACCACCGATCGCCATGTTTGTTGATCTGTCAATTTCCACTGGAAACGGCATAGAGCCATCGTATGGCGTGCCGTCATTCGAACCGCCATCAACCGGCTTGTCGACAGTGTGGTCGGTCGGTGATTCGGCTTGCCTTGTCGGCAAGGTATCCTCGACGCCTGTTCGCCAGCTTTTCGTCTTCTGCACATTGGAAAACCATTTCGTGACTGTCTGATCGCGTTCAATCTGCTGACAGAATGCCTTGAACATCAGGTTCACCCGATCTTCAAGAGTCTCGCCTCTGAGTTCGCAGTAAAGCTTCGTAACCAGCGCCAGATCCTCGTCAATCCTCACAGTCACCTTTCTCTTTTTTCCATCAACCGAATTGCCGGAAGTCGTGCTTCGTTTTGCCATGTCCATCTCTAATATGGATATGTAATACAGATAACAGAAAGGCGGTTGATGTCAATATCCGGCAAAATATTTCCGACGAACGGCAGGAGGGATCGCCGGCATGTGGAGAACTCATACTCCTTGAATTCATACGCGAAAGCGAGGCGGCCTTGCACTTTCGATTTTTCACGCTACGATTAAACGAGGCCCAACAACAAGGAGAATAAGAATGGGCGAACAGAAAAACGGATCATATAAAGAGCGCAATGTTGTGGATCGCATCGCGACCATGAGGGTGGAGACATTCAGTCACTTGAAGCAGAGTCCACGCGAGCGACGGGATGCTTTGCTTGCGAAGCACGGCATCACGTATTCATACCGGTTCGTCCCGCACAGCGAGTCATGCAATGCAAGCGCCGATACCTTGACCCTGAACTGGATCGTCACGGTGACGAATGGCAGGACGACATACGAAACCGAATTTCACAAGGGCATCGGTCACTTGCGTTATGAGTGGAACTCGCCCTATGCGGTCGTGAATGCACAGCAGAAGACGGCCACCCAGGCTGCGCTGAAGGAAGCGGCCGAGACAGGCTGTGCTCCCGATATCCGTCTGGAAGGCCACGGTGTCGTTGTCGATGGCGATGTGCCGTTTCCTGATCCGACATTTGATGAGGTGCTGTGGTGTCTGGTGCAGGATGCTGGCGCGCGGCATTTTGACAACTTTGAGGCGTGGGCCGCCGAACACGCGGCTACGATTCCGATTCACGAAAGGCTGAGGCGGTCTATCTTGCGTGTATGGAGTGCGCACAAGCGTTATTGAAACTGATCGCAGGCGAAGTAGAACTGGAACGGCTGACCGCGCTCGTGGATGAGATTGAAAGCGATACAAACGAAACCGCTGCAGGCAACAGCCGGGGTCTTAGCTCGGTGTAAAGGCCAGGTCGTACGGCGACTGTCGTCGCCCACAGTTGGAAACGAGGTTTCTGTGCTAACGCACCATCATGCTTCATAACCAGTTCATGCGACGGCGTGAGCCAGCCAGGGGCACTCGATGGCGCTGATAGAATGGTCCATGAACAGACACTACACAGAGGCTGGGCCGTCATGGAATACCGCGTCAGTTACGAGCACAGCTTCGCGAATGCGCCGGACGATTTTATCGCCCAGGTCCCGTCTCAAGTCGTGGACGATGTGCCAGCCAACATCCCTCGTGCGCTGGTGCCGGAATTCGTCACTGACCTAATTCTGAAGCGCTCGCCGGGAATCGGCAAAATCCGTGATCTCCGGCTTCTCTGAGAAACCGCGCCGCCGATACCACCCAGTGCTCACGCACGTTCGAATTTCGTTGCGGCTCTTTGGTCGCTTCTCCGGGCCGAGTCATTGCTGCGCATACTGTTTTGCTGAGGCTGCACTGAAGTTTTAGCCGCTCGTGGTACTCGTCAGGTTGCTGGCTTGCCAAAGGTCCGCGAATGGGTGTCATCGCCTGGCGAACCTGAATTCCTCGGTTGAGCCGCGTTATAACCAGACTGAGTCCGGCGTATTTACCAATCCTGCCAATTTTGTCAGTACGAAACGCATTCGATCTTGCGTCGAGGCCATTATTGCGATTCGTACCCACTGCCGTCCTTCTTCATCCCGGTTGACCGAAAAGGTATCGCCGCCAGCAATCATTAACTGATGCCCTCTGGCCAGAACGGCAAAGTGCTCTCCGCTCGGCCAGCGGGGCGGCAGTTTGAGCCAGATGTGAAATGAAGTTGGTTGTGCCTTGTACTCGTATCTCCCGAGTAATTCACGAGCCATAAGTTGCCGCGCGCGTGCTTCCTGGCACTGGTTGTTTGCCATTTCCGCTGCTTGACCACTTGTGATCAGATTAGTTGCGATCTGTGCGGCTAGCGGCGACACCATCCAGACGCTTGTTCGTACGCTCGCCGTCATCCGGGCTAGCCACTCGGGCGGGCAATGTATATAACCAAGTCGAATGGTCGAGGCGACGGATTTTGACAGGCTGGTCAGATAGACCGTCCGCTCCGGTGCAAAGGTTGCAAGCGGAGCGATCGGCGTTGGTGCAAGAAAGCCGTACAGGTCGTCGTCGAGCAGTATGAAATCCTGGGCTCGTGCAATCTCGGCGATCTCACGGCGCCGACCCTCTGACATCACGGCAGTGGTCGGATTCTGGCAGGTCGCAATGCAGATCACCATTGCAGGCTTCTCCTCCCGGCAGATGTCCCGCAGACTACCGGGCTCCATGCCCTCCTGATCCTGACGGACGCCACGAACGCGGCGCCCCAGACTCAATACGACAGAAGCCACGCCAGGATAGCAAAGCGACTCGCAGCAGATGAGATCGCCCGGTTTGGTGAGCGCATTCACCGCCACCCAAAGTCCGTGTTGTGCTCCGGCCGTCAGAAGCACCTGTTCCGTCCGCGCAGGAAAGCCACCGCGCTGCATCCAGATTGCGCCTGCCTGACGATGCAAAGGATAGCCACCGTCCGGTGTGTAATCGAGCATATCCGGCAACGAGCTCGATTGCGCCAGTTCTGCCAGGGCCGTGCGTATGTACGGCTCCTGGAGCAGGAGGTTTGGTTTGACAATCGACAGATCGATGATGTCGTTGCCGGAGTCCTGGGCGATTGTTGGATTCAATGGGCGATTCACCGAAAGCTCGGCGCGACGAAGCACGAAGGTGCCACGTCCCACTTCCCCCTCGACTAATCCACGCCGCTGCGCGAGTTCGTAGGCCCGGTTGACGGTACCGGGTGTCACCCCGATTCGCGCTGCCAGTTCTTTCAGGGTTGGTAGCCGCGAGCCCGGCGTCAAACGACCAGCGTGAATGTCGCCCTCCAGGGCTGCCGCAATCCTTTCATAGATCGCCCCGCCGTATTCCTTCAGGTCCGGTGCCCACATGGGGACGAATCTCCTTGAATCGGTGCAATGAATGTAAAACAGTAGTGTAATCGACTCATAACCCTTTGTCGAACCAAAGGTTGTGTGCAAAAGGGCTATCACATACTTCGATCACGTTTACCCCAAGTGCACAAGGTTGTTGACGGATTGAATCAACTCAATTAGTTTACACATCATCGCGATTAAATCGATGTATATTGACCCAATCGATCTGACCAAGAGGATAGAATGTTTGACACCCAAAAGCACCTCCTGCAACACGTCGATCCCGCCATCTGGGACGTAATTTGCCGTGAGAACCGGCGGCAGGAAGAACACATTGAGCTCATTGCGTCGGAAAACTACACCTCGCCTGCGGTGTTGGCAGCGGTGGGCTCGCAGCTCACGAACAAGTATGCCGAGGGGTACCCCGGCAAGCGCTATTACGGCGGTTGCGAAGTCATCGATGAGGCGGAGCAGCTCGCCATCGATCGCGTGAAGGCGCTGTTTGGCGCGGAGGCGGCTAACGTACAGCCTCACTCGGGCTCGCAGGCCAATCAGGCGGTGTTTTTCGCCGCGCTGCAGCCCGGCGACACGATTCTCGGCATGAGTCTGGCTGAAGGCGGTCACCTGACCCACGGCATGCCGCTGAACATCAGTGGTAAGTGGTTCAAGGTCGCAAGCTACGGACTAACCGAGGCCGGGGAGATCGACTACGAAGTGATGGAGCGGCAGGCGCGGGAGATCAAGCCAAAGTTGATCATTGCGGGGGCTTCGGCGTACTCGCTGCGCATCAACTTTGAGCGTTTTGCCCGGGTTGCTCGCGAGGTAGGTGCTCTTTTCATGGTCGACATGGCGCACTATTCCGGCTTGATCGCGGGCGGCGTGTATCCCAATCCAGTACCGCACGCCGACTTCGTAACCACCACGACGCACAAGGGGCTCAGGGGGCCGAGAGGCGGTGTCATTCTGATGAAGGCGGAACACGAAAAAAGTATCAACTCCGCTATCTTTCCCGGTATTCAGGGCGGTCCTCTCGTGCACGTCATTGCTGGCAAGGCCGTCGCTTTCAAATTGGCAGCTACGCCCGAGTTTACACGATATCAGCGTCTCGTTCTCGAGAACGCCCAGGCAATGGCCGAAGTGCTCCAGTCCAGAGGGTTGAGCATCGTTTCCGGGCGAACCGAAAGTCACATGATGCTGGTCGATCTGCGTTCGCACGATATTTCCGGGCGAGACGCTGAGCAGGCGCTCGGAGACGTATGCATCACCTGTAACAAAAATGCCGTTCCCAATGACCCGCGAAAGCCAGTGGTGACCAGCGGCATCCGCGTCGGTACACCGGCCATTACAACCAGGGGTTTCGGTCGCGACGAATCGCGCCAGGTCACAAATCTGGTGGCTGACATTATTTTTGAGCCTCACGACCCGGCAGTTCGATCGTCCGTGCTGGAGCAGGTGCGTGCGCTATGCAAGCGCTTCCCCGTATACAACTGAGGTAATCGTGAATCGCACATTGACTCAATGGCACGCTGACGCATCGCTGTCCGCATTGGTTGCGGGATTTCTCGCCGTACTGATTTCATACGCAGGTCCGCTTGTCATTGTTTTTCAGGCCGCGAACCAGGCTCACCTTTCCACGGAAATCACGTCCTCGTGGATCTGGGCGATTTCTATCGGCAGCGGCATTTCCGGTCTCATCCTCAGCTGGAAATTGCGTACACCTGTCATTACGGCCTGGTCGACTCCAGGGGCGGCGCTGCTGGTCGGCATGTTGCCAGGGATACCGTTACCGGAGGCCATCGGCGCTTACCTGGTTAGCGCCGCAATTGTCACGATAGTCGGCGTTTCCGGGTTGTTCGACCGACTCATCGAGCGTATCCCCAAGGGGATCGCTGCCGCGATGCTGGCGGGTATCTTGCTGCATTTTGGAATGAAGGTGTTCGCATCCATCAGTGCAAGCCCCGTTCTCGTCTTCGCAATGCTGCTTACCTTTCTCGCGATCAAGCGAGCGCGGCCACGGTATGCGATCGCCGCGGTGATGGTGGTTGGCATCGCAATCGCAGTTGCATCAGGTACCACGCATTTGTCCCAGCTGAGACTCGCGCCGGTTGCACCTGTATTCACTGTGCCGGCATGGAACTGGCACGTCCTGCTGGGATTGGGCGTGCCGCTTGCCCTCGTTACACTCACGGGTCAATACGTTCCGGGGATGGCTGTACTTCGCACATCCGGCTATCAGGTGCCCGCCGGCGGCATTATCGGCACGACCGGCATACTGTCTCTCCTGCTTGCCCCCTTTGGTTCACACGGTGTGAACCTTGCGGCAATCACGGCGGCAATCTGCACTGGCAAGGAAGCTCATGAAGACGCAAGCCGCCGATATATAGCCGGTATTGCATGTGGACTGATCTATATCGCAATTGGTGTTTTCGGTGGAACTCTGGCGCTTCTCTTCCGGGCATTGCCAACCGAACTGATTGCCGCTCTTGCGGGGTTGGCGCTTATTGGAGCAATTACAACCGGAGTGGTTGGCATCGCTCAGGATGAGAAGCATCGCGATGCAAGCATCATCACGTTTCTGGTTACCGCGTCAGGCATGAGCTTTCTCGGTCTCGGCTCTGCCTTCTGGGGACTCGCAATTGGCGCTATTGCATACGCGATCCTGCATCGGACCTGGCAGATCCGGGCAGACAAGGCACCGTTTATGAACAAGATCTGACCCAGAAAAGACGGGAATGAATCATGCAAAAGCATCACTTTGATTTCGTAGTTGTCGGCGGAGGTATTGCCGGTGTCGCTGTGGGCGCCGAACTGGTGAAGCGCGGCAGCGTGACCTTGCCCCTGTTTCACGAATCCCATAGCTGAATCTATCAGGCCGCTTGCCCTCGCTGAGCGGCGGCCCAATTCTTCTCGAACGTCATGGGGCTGACGTAGTTCAATGTCGAATGCAGTCGGCGGGCATTGTAGAAAGCCAGCCAGTCGACGATTTCATCCATCGCAGCACACCGCGTCGCGAAGTGCCGACCGTGCAGTCGTGCGACCTTCAGCGAACCCCACAGGCTTTCCGTGGGCGCATCCCAACAATCGCCACGCCGGCTCATCGATGAACGCATGCCGTACGCCTTGAGCGTGTCCTGGAACAGTCCGCTGCAATACTGGCTGCCACGGTCGCTATGAACAATCACGTCCGCTTC
>Ga0157370_10003611_pt1 | contig 18096 bp, 17 predicted proteins | sample C35metaG_FD_113463 | JGI IMG/M metagenome (GOLD analysis project Ga0157370, IMG submission 113463) | Corn rhizosphere microbial communities from Kellogg Biological Station, Michigan, USA - C3-5 metaG | ecosystem: Host-associated > Plants > Roots > Rhizosphere > Soil | place: USA: Michigan...
CGCGGGCGCGGCAGTAGAACATCTGGTCGTCGGAGATCTTCGAGGTGGTGGCCTCGTGCTCGACGATCGCGCTGGGGTTTTTCACTTCCATGTACGGGAAGGTGTGCGCGCCACACTGCTTGCCGATCAGCAGGCTGTCGCACTGGGTGTAGTTGCGCGCGCCCTCGGCGCCCTTCTCCATTTTCACCAGGCCGCGATAGCTGTTGGAGCTGCGGCCGGCGCTGATGCCCTTGGAGACGATCTTCGACTTGGTGTGCTTGCCGAGGTGGATCATCTTGGTGCCGGTGTCGGCCTGCTGGAAGTGGTGGGTCAGCGCCACCGAGTAGAACTCGCCCACCGAGCGGTCACCGCGCAACACCACACTGGGGTATTTCCAGGTGATCGCCGAGCCGGTTTCGACCTGGGTCCAGCTGATCTTGCTGTCGTCGCCGCGGCAGTCGCCGCGCTTGGTGACGAAGTTGTAGATGCCACCCACGCCGTTCTCGTCGCCGGGGTACCAGTTCTGCACGGTGGAGTACTTGATCTGCGCCTTCTCCAGCGCGACCAGCTCGACCACCGCCGCGTGCAGCTGGTTCTCGTCGCGCTTGGGCGCGGTGCAGCCTTCCAGATAGGAAACGTGCGCGCCCTCCTCGGCCACGATCAGCGTGCGTTCGAACTGGCCGGTGTTCTGTGCGTTGATGCGGAAGTAGGTGGACAGTTCCATCGGGCAGCGCACGCCCTTGGGGATGAACACGAAGCTGCCGTCGGAGAACACCGCCGAGTTCAGCGCGGCGAAGAAGTTGTCGCCGGTCGGCACCACGCTGCCGAGGTATTTGCGCACGATGTCCGGGTATTCGCGAATCGCCTCGCTCATCGAGCAGAACAGCACGCCCGCCTCGGCCAGTTGCTTGCGGAAGGTGGTGCCGACCGAGACCGAGTCGAACACGGCGTCCACCGCCACGCCGGCCAGCGCGGCGCGTTCGTGCAGCGGCACGCCCAGCTTCTCGTAGGTCTCCAGCAGGGCCGGATCCACTTCAGCAAGTGACTTCGGCGCCACCTTGGGTGCGGCGTAGTAACTGATCGCCTGGTAGTCGATCGGGTCGATCTTGAGCTTGGCCCAGTCGGGCTTCGGCATGGTCAGCCAGTGGCGATAGGCCTCCAGCCGCCACTCGGTCATCCACTCGGGCTCGTGCTTGATCGCGGAAATGGCGCGGACCGTGCCCTCGTCCAACCCCGGCGGCAGGCCGGTCATCTCGATCCGGGTGATGAAGCCGGCCGAGTAGGTGCGGCCGAGTACCTCGGCCACGTCGGCGTTGTCGCGCAAGGTGGCTGCGCTGCTGCTTTCGCTGATCATGCTGTTCATTCGGTGATGGCCTCGCCGGTTTTCACGGTGACGGCGATTTTTCGCCTCGACGGCACCGGCTTGAGCATGTCGGCCAGGGTGATTCCGCGCAGGGTCTGGTCCAGCACGCTGTTGATGCGCTGCCAGCTGCCGCGCACGCCGCATTGCGATTCGCGATCGCACTGGCCCTCGGCCACGCTGCACTCGGTCATGCCGATCGGACCCTCCAGCGCCTCGACGATCTCGGCCAGCGAAATCGCGCCGGCCGGGCGGGCCAGCCGGTAGCCGCCGTTGACGCCGCGAAAGGACTCGACCAGTTCGGCGTGACCGAGCGCCTTCAGCAGCTTGCTGACCGTGGGCAATTCCAGATGCGTCTCGTCGGCAATCTGCGCCGTGCTGAGCACGTCAGTCGGATGCGCGGCGATGCAGGTCATCACCACGGTGGCGTAATCGGTGAGTCGGCTGACGCGGAGCATGGGCGCTCGGGCCTGGCAGGGTTGAATCGGGACTAAAATGGTACTGATTCGAGCCCGCCGGGTCAATCTCGGCATACGCACCAGAAGTGGGCAATCTGCCATTCCGTTTGCCCACGTTCCGTGCATCCAGGCATCCCGACGCCATGCAGGCCGGCCCCCGGCGTACCGGCAAGTGCTGGCACGCATCGTGCTGCACTGCCACAAGACTCAAGCACGGGGAGCACGCCATGAAGTGGATCACGGCCATCATCAAGCCGTTTACCCTGGACGATGTGCGCGCGGCGCTGACCGAGATCGGCGTCGAGGGCATGACCGTGACCGAGGTCAAGGGCTTCGGCCGACAGCACGGCCATACCGAGCTGTATCGCGGGGCGGAGTACGTGGTCGACTTCCTGCCCAAGCTGAAGATCGAGCTGGCGGTCGGCGATGATCGCGCCGAACACGCGATCGAGGCGATCACCAGCGCCGCCCGCACCGGCAAGGTCGGCGATGGCAAGATCTTCGTCGCCGAGCTGGAGCAGGTCATCCGCATCCGCACGCAGGAGGTCGACGCCGATGCGCTTTGATCAACAGCCGGCGACATCCGGGCTGCGGCGGACGGTGCGATCGTGGGCGATGATCGCCGGACTGCTCGCTGCCACCCCTGCTGCCGCGCAGGCCCCGACGACACCGAACAGCGGCGACACCGCGTGGATGATCGTCGCCAGCATGCTGGTGCTGATGATGACGATACCGGGCGCCGCGCTGTTCTACGGCGGCATGGTGCGCGCCAAGAACCTGCTCTCGGTGCTGATGCAATGCTTCGCCCTCACCGCCCTGGTGAGCGTGCTGTGGATGTTCTACGGCTACTCGCTGGCCTTCAGCACCGAAGGCATGCACGCCGGCGTGGTCAACCTGCATTCGTTCATCGGCGGCCTCGACCGCGCGATGCTGTCCGGGCTGAAACCGGGCTCGATGTTCCAGACCGTACCGGAAAGCGTGTTCGTGATGTTCCAGATGACCTTCGCGATCATCACGCCGGTGCTGATCATCGGCGCCTTCGCCGAGCGCATGAAGTTCAGCGCGATGCTGTGGTTCAGCGGACTGTGGCTGACCTTCGTCTACCTGCCGATGGCGCACATGGTGTGGGGTGGCCCGGGCTCGCTGCTCGGCGACATGGGCGTCATCGACTTCGCCGGCGGCACCGTGGTGCACATCAACGCCGGCATCGCCGGCCTGGTCGCCTGCCTGGTGATCGGCAGGCGCCGCGGCTGGCCGTCCACCCACATGCCGCCGCACAACCTCGGCTACACGGTGATCGGCGGCAGCCTGCTGTGGCTGGGCTGGTTCGGCTTCAACGCCGGCTCGGCGCTGGCCGCCAACGGCAGCGCGGGCATGGCCATGCTGACCACGCAGATCGCCACCGCGGCGGCGGCGATCGGCTGGATCGGCGTGGAGTGGCTGATCCATCGGCGCGCCAGCGTGCTCGGCATCGTCTCCGGTGCCGTCGCCGGCCTGGTCGCGGTGACGCCAGCCGCCGGCACGGTCGGCCCCGGCGGAGCGCTGGTGCTGGGCCTGCTCGCCGGCGCGGTGTGCTATTTCACCGCTACCCGGCTCAAGCACAAGCTCGGCTACGACGACACGCTCGACGTGTTCGGCGTGCATGCCGTCGCCGGCATGGTCGGCGCCCTGCTCACCGGTCCCCTGGCCTCTGCCTCGCTGGGCGGCTTCGGCAATGTGGCAAGCGTGGGCGGCCAGCTGTGGATACAGGCCAAGGGTGTCGGCTTCACCGTGATCTGGAGCGGACTGCTGAGTTGGCTGATCCTGGAACTGGTCGACTGGACGATCGGCTTGCGCGTGACCGACGAACAGGAGCAGATGGGGTTGGACCTGGCGCTGCACGAGGAGCGGGCCTACAACCTGAGCTGAGCGACGGTCGGCGCGGACAGCCTGATAAGCTGTCGGCGTTTTGTCAGCGACCCACTTCATGGACAGTATTCAAGATCGCGCCACCGCCCGCCTCGAGTGGCTTCGCAGCGTGCTGGGCAACCCCATGGCCTCGCTGGCACCGGCTTCGACCGATGCCAGTTTCCGCAGCTATTGGCGCACCTCGCAGGGCGACAGGAGCTGGATCCTCATGGACTCGCCGCCGGCGCAGGAAGACCCCGCGCCATGGCTGGAGATCGGCGCGCGGCTCGCCGCTGCGGGACTGCATGTGCCCGCCGTGCATGCACAAGACCTGCGGCAAGGCTTCCTCTTGATCGAGGATCTCGGCGACCGGCTCTATCTGCCGGCCTTGAACGAAGGCAGCGTGGACGCCCTGTACGGCGACGCGATGGACTCGCTGCTGCGCATGCAGCGCGATGTCGATGTCGCCGGCATGCAGCCCTACGACCGCGCCTTTCTGCAGCGCGAATTGGAGATCATGCCCGAGTGGTTCCTCGCCAGGCATCTCGGCTGCGCGCCCGAGTGCGAGGAATGGGATGTGCTGGAGGCTGCCTTCACCCTCCTGCTGGCCAGCGCGCTGGAGCAGCCGCGCTGTTTCGTGCATCGTGATTTCCACAGCCGCAACCTGCTGGTGGTCGAAAGGAACAGTCCGGGGATCATCGACTTCCAGGGCGCCCTGCTCGGCCCGATCACGTACGACCTGGCGTCGCTGCTGCGCGACTGCTACATCGCGTGGGACGCTGCGCGGGTCGAGGCCTGGACCGAAGACCATCGGCAACGCCTGCGGGCGGCGCACCTGATCGGCGCGGACGTGGACCGGGAACGCTTCCGCCGCTGGTTCGACCTGATCGGCCTGCAACGGCACATCAAGGTGCTGGGGATCTTCTGTCGCCTGTATTACCGCGACGGCAAGCAAGGCTATCTCGCCGACCTTCCGCGGGTATGCGGTTACGTGATCGAGGTGGCCCGGCGTTACCCCGAACTGGCCGACTTCACGGCGCTGCTCGAACGCTGCGTCGGCGGGCGCGACCTGCGCGCGGCGGCCGCATGAGACACGCCCTGATCTTCGCCGCCGGGCTGGGCGAGCGCATGCGTCCGTTGACCGACCACACGCCCAAGCCGCTGCTGCCGGCGGGCGGCAAGCCGCTGATCGTCTGGCATCTGGAAAAACTCGCCGCGGCGGGCGTGCATTACGTGGTGATCAACACCTCGCACCTGGCCGCACAATTCCCCGACACGCTCGGCGACGGCTCGCGCTGGGGCCTGCGCATCCGCTATGCCTACGAAGGCCCGACGCCACTGGAAACCGGCGGCGGCATGCTGAATGCGCTGCCATTGCTGGGGACCGAACCGTTCCTCGCGATCAGTGGCGATATCTGGTGCGACGCCGACCTCGCCGGCTTGCCGAGCGAGCCCGCCGGATTGGCGCATCTGCTGATGGTCGACAACCCTGCCCATCATCCCGAGGGCGATTTCGCGCTGGACGCGCACGGCCTGCTGCACGATTCGGGCGCACCGAAACTCACGTTCAGCGGCATCGGCGTGTTCCGCCACGACCTGCTGCAGCACTGGCGTGAGGTGGTCGGCGACGAAACCGGTGCGCAGATCACGCCTCCGCGTTTCAAACTGGTTTCGCTGCTGCGTGCGGCGATGGCGAGGGGCGCGATCCACGGCAGCCGCCATGCCGGTGAATGGACCGACGTGGGCACCCCGCAACGGCTGGCCCAACTGGATGAGACGTTGCGCAAGCGAGACATTCGCCCCGCGTGAAAAACGAGCGGCCCGGCAAAGGCCGGGCCGCTCGTCAGCAACGGATCGGGTGGCTCAGGGACGCCGTGCCAGTTCCGGATTGTCGCGGGTCACCGGCATCAGGTCCTTCTTCGACACGCCCAGCCACAGCAGGATCGGGCTGGCCACGAAGATCGAGGACAGCGTGCCGACCACGATGCCGATCAGCATGGTGATGGCGAAGCCGTGCACCGCCGGGCCGCCGATGAACCACATCGCCGCCATGGTGATGCCGGTGAACAGCGAGGTGATGATGGTCCGCGACAGCGTGTTGTTGATCGAGCGGTTGAGGATCTCCTCCGGCTCGGCCTTGCGCGCCAGCCGGAACAGCTCGCGGATGCGGTCGAACACCACCACCTTGTCGTTAATCGAGTAGCCGATCACCGCCAGCACCGAAGCCAGCACGGTCATGTCGAACTCGCGCTGCACCAGCGCGATGATGCCCAGCGTGACCAGCACGTCATGAATTTCCGTGGCCACGGCGGCGATCGCGAAGCGCCGCTCGAAGCGGATCCACAGGTACGCCATGATGCCCAGGATCACGAACAGCGCCGCCCAGGTACCGTCGGTCTTCAGCTCGGCACCGACTTCCGCGCTGACGAAGTCGCGGCTCTTCAGCTTCGCATCCGCGCGCGCCGCCTGCAGTTCCTTCATCACGTCGGCGGAGACGCGGTCGAGGTTGACCGTGCCGTTGGCCTGGATCGCCGCCGGATCGTCCTTGGCCTGGAAGCGGATCGACACCTCGCGGGTGCCGCCCAGGCTCTGCACCACCGCATCGGCGAACCCGCCCTTGGCCAGCGCACCACGCACTTCGCCGATCTCCACCGGCGTGTCGTAGTTGACCAGCATGGACACGCCGCCGGTGAAATCCAGCCCGTAGTTGAGGCCCTTGAAGGCAATCAGGCCGATCGACGCGACCATCAGGAAGATGGCGATGGCAATGGTGTACTTGCGCATCCCCAGGAAGTGGATGTTGCTGTCGTGGTTGAAAATTTCCATGATGGTTCCTTAGACCGACAGCGTCTTGAGCTTGCGGTGGCCGTGGATCGCCGCGGTGAACGCGTGGGTCAGCGTCACCGAGGTGAACAGCGAGGTCAGGATGCCGATCATCAGGGTCACGCCGAAGCCCTTGATCGCGCCGGTGCCCATCGTGGTCAGGGCCAGCGCGGCGATCAGGTGGGTGACGTTGGCGTCCAGAATGGTCGACCAGGCCTTCTCGTAACCGGCGCGAATCGAGGCATGCGGTGTCGAGCCGTTGCGCAATTCCTCTCGTATGCGTTCGCAGATCAGCACGTTGGCGTCGATCGCCATGCCCAGGGTCAGCACGATGCCGGCGATGCCCGGCATGGTCAGGGTCACCCCGATCAGCGACATCACCGCGACCAGGATCACCAGGTTGAAGAACAGCGCGATATCGGCGACCAGGCCGAACAGCTTGTAGTAGATCGCGGCGGCCAGCAGCACCAGGGCCAGGCCGAGCATCACCGACTTGAAGCCCTTGTCGATGTTGTCGGCACCCAGGCTGGAACCGATCACGCCTTCCTCGATGATGTCCACCGGCGCCGCGAACGCACCGCCCTTGAGCAGCAGGGCGAGGTCGGAAGCCTCCTTGGGACTGCCCAGGCCGGTGGTCTGGAACTGCTTGCCGAACGGGCTGGCGATGTTGGCATCGTTGATCACCGACTCGGTGATCTTGGGCGTGCGCACTTCCTTGCCGTCGACCATCTTGGTCTCGGTCACGCGCTCGACATAGACCACCGCCATCGGCTTGCCGACGTTCGCGTTGGTGAAGTCGCTCATCTTGCGGGCGCCGGCGGCATTCAGGGTGACGTCGACCTTGGGCGTGCCGCTTTGCTGGTCGATGCCGGAGGAGGCGTCGACCAGTTCCTTGCCGGTCACGATGACCTTCTTGCTCACCAGCACCGGCTCGCCGGTGCCGCGCATGTGGTAGAGGTTCGCATCCGGCGGAATATTGCCGGTCTTCTCCGCTGTCCGGGCGTCGGGATCGCCGGGATGGCCGATACCGGGACGGTATTCCAGCGTGGCCACGGTGCCGATCAGTTTCTTCGCCTCGGCCGGATCCTGCACGCCGGCGAGGTCAACCACGATGTGGCTCTCGCCCTGCTGCTGGATCAGCGGCTCGGAAACGCCGAGCGCATTAATGCGGTTGCGCAGCGTCTGCAGGTTCTGGGTGATCGCGCCGCGCGAAATGTCGCGCAGCTTGTCCGGCTTGATCACCGCGTTCAGCACGTAGCGATCGCCGGTGTTGGGACCGTTGGAAACGAGCAGGTCGGTGTACTCGTTGGCGATGTCGTCGGACGCCCTGGACCGATCGTCCGCAGACCGCAGCACCACGGCAACGCCCTGGCCGCGCACCGAATTGCGCGCCACCGACTCGTAATGGATCTTCTTGTCGCGCAGCAGGCTGCGGATGTCGTCCGCGTAGCTGCTCTCCTGCTTGTCGATCACGTCGTTCTCGTCGACCTGCATGAGGAAGTGCACGCCACCCTGCAGGTCCAGGCCCAGCGGCATGGAACGGGCGCCGATCGCACCCAGCCAGCCGGGTACGGTGGACTGCAGCTTGAAGGCCACCGTGTACTGGTCGCCCAGCAGGGCCTTGATCGCGTCCGAGCCGCTCTTCTGCACGTCCGTGTTGGCGAAAGTCGCCAGCAGGTTGTCGCCCTGCACGTTCACCTGGCCGAACGCGATGTGTTGCTGCTGCAACGCCGTCTCGACCTTCTGGCGCAATGCCTGGTCGACGGGCGACGCGCCACGGTTGGCGGAGACCTGCACGGCGGGCACGGGAATGAAGGCATTCGGCAGCGCGTAGATCACGCCGAACAGCATCATCAGCGCGACCAGCGCATACTTCCAGCGGGGAAAATCACTCATGCCTTGAACCCGTCAAAGCCGCGGCAACCTGGCCGCGGCGGTAGCAACAATCGAAAAGTGTGGAGGCGCAAGGGTCGTCGCCGCCAGCCGCCCGGCACAACCCCGTCGACATCAAACGGACTTCAGCGAACCCTTGGGCAATACCTGCTGCACGGCACCCTTCTGCAGCTTCACCTTCACGTTGGCCGCAATTTCCACCGTGATGAAGGTCTCGCCCACCTCTTCCACGCGACCGGCGATGCCACCGTTGGTGACCACCTCGTCGCCCTTGGCCAGGCCGGCGATCAGTGCGCGGTGCTCTTTCTGCCGCTTCATTTGCGGCCGGATCATCATGAAATACATCAGGCCGAACAGCACCACCATCATGATGATCATGGACATGCCGCCACCCTGGGCGCCGGCAGCCGGTGCCGCTTGGGCAAGCACGGGAGAGATCGGAAAACTCATCGGTTTGTCTCGCAAGTTATGGCGCCAGCAAGGATTTCAGCTGAACGCCCGATAAAAGATTCTCGATTATGCCACGCACCCTCCCGCCATGCACGACACCACGTAGCGCCACGGATCACGCGCCGGTTCCCTACTGAGGGCAACCCACGCCCGTTGCAAGCCCCCGCGCACCGCCCACATGCGAGGGGTCAGAGTCACTTTTCGCGCGCGAAAAGTGACTCTGACCCCGTCCCGACCTGCCGCAGCGCGTAGAACTCCGCCACGAAAGCATCCAGCGTGCGGCTGGCAATCGCCGCGCGCAGGCCGGCCATCAGACGCTGGTAGTAGCGCAGGTTGTGCATGGTGGCGAGCTGGCTGCCGAGAATTTCATTGCAGCGGTCAAGATGTCGCAGGTAGGCGCGGCTGAATCCGTGGCTGCAGCTGTAGCAGTCGCAGCCTTCCTCGATCACCGCGGTGTCGCTGGCGAACTTCGCGTTGCGGATGCGCAGCGTCCCTTCGGCGGTGAACAGGAAGCCGTTGCGTGCATTGCGGGTCGGCATCACGCAATCGAACATGTCGATGCCGCGGCGCACCGCCTCGACGATGTCCTCCGGCCGGCCTACGCCCATCAGGTAGCGCGGCTTGTCGACCGGCAGCAGCGGTACGGTGAAGTCCAGCGCGTGATTGCGCTCGGCCTCCGGCTCGCCCACCGCCAGGCCACCGACCGCATAGCCGTCGAAGCCGATGTTCACGAGCCCCGCGGCGGAACGTTGGCGCAGGTTCTCGTAGACGCTGCCCTGCACGATGCCGAACAGCGCGTTCGGCGGCTTTGAATCGACACGTTGCAGGTCGTCGAACGCCCGGCGCGAACGTTCGGCCCAGCGCAGCGAAAGCTCCATCGAGTCGCTGGCCACCTTCTCGGTGGCCGGATACGGCGTGCACTCGTCGAAGATCATCGCGATGTCCGAATCCAGCGTGGCCTGGATCTGCATCGACACTTCCGGCGACAGGAACACCTTCGAGCCGTCCACCGGCGAAGCGAACGTCACGCCCTCCTCGGTGATCTTGCGCTTGTGCGCCAGCGAGAACACCTGGAAGCCGCCCGAGTCGGTGAGGATGGGCTTGTCCCAGCCGATGAACTTGTGCAGGCCGCCGAACTGCTCGACGATTTCCAGTCCCGGCCGCAGGAACAGGTGGAAGGTGTTGCCCAGGATGATCTCCGCCCCGGTCTCGGTAACGTCGCGCGGCGTCATCGCCTTGACCGAGCCGTAGGTGCCCACCGGCATGAACGCCGGCGTTTCCACCGTGCCGCGGGCAAACGTGAGGCGACCGCGGCGGGCGGCGCCATCGGTGGCGTGAAGGTCGAACCGGAGGGAAGTCATCCGCCCATTATCGCGGGTTTTACCCCAGGCCGTGCGGCAGGATCAGCATGGCATCGCCATAGGAAAAGAAGCGGTAGCGCTGCTCCACCGCGTGGCGATACGCATCGAGGATGAACTCGCGCCCGGCCAGCGCCGACACCAGCATCAGCAGGGTCGATTGCGGCAGATGGAAGTTGGTGAGCAGACCGTCGATGCTGGTGAAGCGATAACCGGGAAAGATGAAGATCTGCGTCTCGCCGGCGAACGGATGCAGCTCGCCGTCCTTGCTGGCGCTTTCCAGCGCGCGCACCACCGTGGTGCCGACGGCAATCACCCGTCCGCCATTGGCACGCGTGCGACGGATCTGCCCGATCAGGTGCGCACCGACATTGAGCCACTCGCGATGCATGTGGTGATCCTTCAGATCGTCCGCACGCACCGGCTGGAACGTGCCGGCACCGACATGCAGGGTGACGTAGCCGAACTCGACGTCGCGCTCGCGCAACAGCGCGAGGATAGCCTCGTCGAAATGCAACCCGGCGGTAGGCGCGGCGACCGCGCCGGGCTCGCGCGCGAACACCGTCTGGTAGCGTTCCATGTCGCTGGCATCCGCGTGCCGCTCGATGTACGGCGGCAGCGGCATCTCGCCCAGCTTCAGCAACAGCTTTTCCAGCGGCTCCGGCGCCTCGAAGTGCAGCCGGAAGAAACCCTCGTCGCGACCCAGCACCACCGCGTGACTGCCGTCGGCCAGCTCGATCCGGCCGCCCTCCTTCGGCTTCTTGCTGACGCCAAGCTGCACGGTGGCCTCGTGCGCGCCGGTGACCCGTTCGATCAGGATCTCCACCGCGCCGCCGGTATCCTTGCGCCCATACAGCCGCGCCGGCAGCACGCGGGTGTCGTTGAACACCAGCAAATCGCCCGGCCGCAGCATTTCGGGAAGCTCGCGGAACATGCGGTCCTGCCGCGAGGGCGCCTGCACATCCAGCAGCAGCATGCGGCTGGCCGAACGCTCGGGCAATGGCGCCTGCGCGATCAGCTCGGGCGGCAGTTCAAAATCGAAATCGGACTTCTTCAAGGGGCATTCGGCCGGCGTGCGGAAACAGGCCATTATCCCGCAGCCCGCCGGCCATTGCGCAGCGAATTACAGCCAGCCTTTCTGCCGTGCCAGCCGATACGCCTCGATGCGATTGGCCACACCGAGTTTGCCAATCGCCTCGGACAGGTAATTGCGCACCGTGCCGTGCGAGAGATTCAATTGCGTGGCGATGTCGCCGGCGGATTGCCCTTCGCCGGCCAGCCGCAACACCTGGCGCTCGCGATCGTTCAACGGATCGGCTTCCGACCATGCCTCCAGCGCCAGTTGCGGATCGATCGAACGACCACCGCGATGCACCGTGCGCAACGCCTCGGCAAGATTCTCGGCAGGTGCATCCTTGAGCAGGTAACCGGACACGCCGGCATCCAGCGCGCGGCGAAGGAAGCCCGGTCGCGCAAACGTGGTGACGATGATCACCTTGATCGGCAGTTCCTGGCGCTGGATGCGCTGGGCCAGTTCGAGCCCGGTCAGACCCGGCATCTCGATGTCGGTGACCAGCACGTCGGGCTTGAGCCGCTGGATCTCGCGCCACGCCGCTTCGCCGTCCGCCGCCGAACCCAGCACATCGATGTCGGATTCCATGCCGAGCAGCGCCGACAGCGCGCCGCGCACCATCGCCTGATCCTCGGCCAGCAACACACGAATCATGCAATTACCTGCTCATCGAAAGGGGACTGGCGCGGGACCAGCGTCACGGCGATCAGGCCGCAGGATATCCCGGCACGGCACGCACCGGCGACATGGCGGCCTGGGAATTCCGCGACGTCTCCACCAGACGCAGCACCGGCACCGGCACCACTACCCGCAGGCGCGTGCCGTTGCCGCGCGGCGACTCGATGGTCAGGCTGCCGCCCATGGCGCGTACGCGTTCGCGCATGCCGCAGATGCCGTTGCCATCGCTGGAAACGCCGCCCTTGCCGTCGTCGCCGATCTGCATGCAGACGCTGGCGTGTTCGCGCAGCAGTTCGATCTGCACACGGCTGGCACCGGCGTGGCGGGCAATGTTGGTGACTGCCTCGCGCAATACCAGCGACAGGCCGCGCTCGACTTCGACCGGCAGATCCACCGGCAGCGAGCCGTACTCCAGATGCACCCGCGAAGATTCCAGCAGCAATCGCGCCGAGGCCAGTTCGGCGGCCAGATCGGTGGCACGGATGCCGGTGACGGCACTGCGCACTTCGGCCAGCGCGTGACGCGCAACCTTCTCGGCCTCCTCCACCTCGCGCCGGGCCGCATCGACATCGCGGTCGAACAACCTGCGCGACAACTCCAGCTTCAGCGTGATCAGCGACAGCGTATGCCCCAGCAGGTCGTGCAGATCGCGCCCGATGCGCTCGCGCTCCGCGGTGGCGGCAAGCCGGCGCACTTCGTCATGCGAAAGGCTCAGTGCCGCATCTTTCTCCTTGCTGAGATGCTCGACCACGACAATGGTGCAAACCACGAAGACCGTGACCGGCATGATCACCAGCAGCGACGTCGGAAAGCCGATCCACCAGGCCAGCGCCACAAAGATCGCGTTGAGCAGCACCACCTGGAGCGCATAAATGCGAAACCGCCACATGTCGCAATGGCACAGCATGATGCAGCCATACACGAAATAGCTGAGACCGCTCGGATACCAGCGCATCAAGACGAAGCACAACGCCGCCATGCCCCACGCATAGAAATGCGCCGTGCGCCGCGGCGCCAGCTGGACCTTGGCGAACAGCAGCAGGAACACCGGATACGAGCCCAGCGTGAACAGCAGCCAGCTCAGGGTGTAGCCGCGCAGGCCATTACCGAACAGCGGCGTGACGAAGATCCAGAACGACCACAGCAAGTGCACGCTGTCGGCCCATGGCGACTTGCCGCGACGAATGTCGTCGGCCACGCCGGAATCCGGTGCCGGGGCAAGCCAGCGGGCAACGAACGCGGGAATCATGCTGTGGCCGAGCGCTGCGGGATGGACATGGCTGGCATCCTACTTCAACCGTTCCGGCGCAGGCGTCGCGCCGCCAGCAGCAGGAACCCGACGGCGAAGGCGATCAACACCAGCACATGCCCCAGCAAGGGACCATCGTTCAGACCCACCGCCGCCTGGGTCAGCTGGTTCAAGTGGTAGCTCGGCCAGATCGGCGCGATTCGCTGCAACGCGCCGGGCAGCATCGACAACGGCAGCCACAGGCCGGACAGGAAGGCCATCGGCAGATAGACCAGGTTGAGCAGCCCCGGCGCGCCCTGCCCCTTGAGCAACGTGCCGACGAACATGCCCAGCGCGCAGAACGGCAGCACCCCGAACATGCCGGTCAGCAGCAAGGCCAGCACCTGGCCCCATGACAAAACCACATGCGCCAGCGAGACGCCGATCAGCAACAGCAGCACCATCACGATGGTGGCCGCAATCATGGCCATCACCATCTTGCCCAGCAGGTAGGCGCCCGGCGGCATCGGCAACGCGCGCTTGAGCGTCAGCAGACCGCCATCGCGCTCGATCGCCAGCGAGACACCGAAGCCGAACAGGCCCGGCCCCATGATGCCGAAGGCGCCGTAGCTGGCCAGCAGGTAGCGCGACGCCTCGCCGTGGTTCAGCAAAACGCCGAACATCAGGTAGAACACCGTCGAGAACAGGGTCATCGGCAGGATGAATCCCGGCGCGCGCAGGTAGCGCAGGCATTCGCTGCGCATCTCGGCCAGGTACGCGCCCAGCACTCGCCGGCGCGACATCGGGGCACCGGTTCGGGACAGCGGGATCGAAACCACGGTTTCCATGTCAGGCCACCTCGCGTCGTGATGCCGGCGATGCCTGTTCGGCTTCGCGGGTGAGTTCGGTGAACGCTTCGGCCAGCCCGGCGCGCTGCACTTCGAGTTCGCTCAGTTGCGGATCGGCGTCCAGCAAGCGACGGACGACGGCTTCCGCTTCGGCCGTGGTCACGTGCAGACGGCCCTGGCGCTGCTCGGCATCGCTCACCGACGGCCAGCCGCCGACCACGCCGGCATCCACCGAGCTGATGCAGCGAATGCGCTTGAGCGCCACCCGCGCACGCAAGGCATCCACCGTGCTTTCGTGGATTACCCTCCCGCGCGACATCACGCAGACCCGGTCGGCCAGCGCTTCGGCCTCTTCCAGGTAATGCGTGGTGAGCAACACCGCGCAGCCTTCGGCCAGCAGCTGGCGAATCGCCACCCACAGCTTCTGGCGTGCCTCGATGTCCATGCCCACGGTGGGTTCGTCGAGAAACAGCAGTTCCGGCCGGCCGCACAGCGCCAGCGCAAACTGCACGCGCCGCTGCTGGCCGCCGGACAATTTCGCATAAGGCCGCTTCAACAGGTTGGCGACACCGGCCAGTTCGGCGGTTTCGGCCAGCGTACGGGGTGCCGGGTAATAGCTGGCGGTGAGTCGCAGCAATTCGCCCACCCGCAGCGTGGGTGGCAACTCGGCGTTCTGCAACATCACGCCGATGCGACGGCGCGCCCCGATCTGCTGCGGGTCCTGGCCGAACAGTGCGACCGTACCGGCTTCGGCACGAATCAGCCCCAGCAACAGCCCGATCGCCGTGGTCTTGCCCGCACCGTTGGGGCCGAGCAGGGCCAGCAGCTCACCGGGGCGCAGGCACAGGTCGACCCGATCGAGCGCGGTGAGCTGGCCATAGCGTTTGACGGCAGCATCGAGGTGGGCGATCGGATCACGAAGATGTGGCATGGGAGCTCCTCCAGTGCCGTTCATCCTCGGCAAAACGGGGGCTCGCCGGCAGTCGCCGGCGTCAACCATCCGGGGTGACAGGCGTCATCCAGCGGAGGCCCCGGGGTTACGGCGGCTGTCGCGGCAAGGTATCCTGTGAAGGATAAAACGGCCACGAGCGCTCGCGAGCCGCAGCCTGAAAGAGCTGAAAACATTGAGGAAACGCCCGTCAGCCCGCGTTTCCCGCCACGCGTTCACTACCCGCCGCGCCGATCCCACGCCGTCCGGCGCAGCTTGAGGAGGATTCACCATGGGCATCATCAACCAACTGCGCGAACTGCGCGAATTCGGCGGCAAGCCGCGCACCGCCGGCCTGGACGACGCCAGCATCGAGCGCATGGCGGCGAACGATCCGTTGCTGGGCCAGGCGGTCGCCGAAGCCGTGGCGCGCCACCATGAGCTGCGCGCCGAGATGGCCGCGGCTGGCATGGGCGACTTCCTGAAACTGGACGAAGCCGAGCAGCTCGCCCAGGCGCAGTCCGGCTTCGTCAACTTCTATCCGGATGACGCCATCAACCCGTATCTGCCGGCCGCGGCGCGCGGTCCGTGGATCGTCACGCTGAAGGGCGCCGTGCTGCACGACAACGGCGGCTACGGCATGCTCGGCTTCGGCCACAACGACCAGGCCATCCTGGCGGCGCTGGCCCGCCCGCAGGTGATGGCCAACGTGATGTCGCCCAGCGTGGCGCAACTGCGCTTCACCGCGGCGATGAACCGGGAACTTGGTCGCCATCGGGGCGGCAGTCCGTACCACCATTACATGTGCCTCAACTCGGGTTCCGAGTCGGTCTCGCTGGCCTGCCGCATCGCCGACGTCAATGCCAAGCTCATGACGGACGCCGGCGGCCGCTACGCGGGCCGCACGATCAAGCGCCTGGTGGTGAAGGGCGCCTTCCACGGCCGCACCGACAAGCCGGCCCTGTACTCCGACTCATCGCGCAAGGTCTACCAGCAGCATCTGGCGAGCTATCGCCACGAAGACAGCGTGATCACCGTCGCTCCCTATGACGTGGCCCAGCTGGAAGCCGCGTTTGCCGATGCGGACAAGCATGGCTGGTTCATCGAGGCTATGTTCCTGGAACCGGTGATGGGCGAAGGTGATCCGGGCCGTGCGGTCACCACCGAGTTCTACAGGGCCGCGCGTGCGCTGACCGAGTCCCACGGCAGCCTGCTGCTGGTCGACTCGATCCAGGCCGGCCTGCGTGCGCACGGCGTGCTGTCGATCACCGATTACCCCGGCTTCGAAAAGCTGCCGGCGCCGGACATGGAGACCTTCTCCAAGGCACTCAACGCCGGTCAGTATCCGTTGTCCGTGCTGGCCGTCACCGAGGCCACGGCCAGGCTCTACCGCAAGGGCATCTACGGCAACACCATGACCGCCAACCCGCGCGCGCTGGACGTGGCGCTGGCCACCCTGGGCGAACTCAGCGACGGCGTGCGCAACAACATCCGCGAGCGCGGCAGGGAATTCGTCGACAAGCTCAACGCGCTGAAGCACGAACTGGGCGGCCTGATCACCAAGGTGCAGGGCACCGGCCTGCTGTTCTCCTGCGAACTGGCGCCGGAGTACAAGTGCTACGGCGCCGATTCCACCGAAGAATTCATGCGCGAGCATGGTATCGGCGTGATCCACGGCGGCACCAACTCGCTGCGCTTCACCCCGCACTTCAAGGTCACCAGCGCCGAGGTGGACCTGATCGTGTCGCACGTACGCAAGGCACTCCTGGAAGGGCCGCGCAAGGCCAAGGCCGAGGCTGCCTGAACTCGCCCATCGGCTCGACCAGGGAGGCTGCGCCGGTCGGACTGGCGTGGCCTCTCTTTTTGCAGCTGAATACTTCGTGTCAGTCGGGTTTCCCCTACTCCCGGGACGACCTTGATGGGCATAGACTGATCCGGCCGGCAGCCGCCGGTCACTAGGGAGGACTCCACGATGTCGATGTCACTACGTCTGCTTGCCGTCAGCGCCGCCTTCGCTTTTGCCGGGGCCGCTTTCGCTTCCACGCCAGCGAAGACCACCGCAGCAGCGACCAAGCCGCATACCGCCCAACAGCAGCGGATGATCGACTGCAACAAGCAGGCGACCGGCAAGAAGGGCGCCGAGCGCAAGACGTTCATGAGTTCGTGCCTGAAGGGTGAAAGCGCCGCAGCCGCCGCCCCGTCGGCCAAGACAACCCAGCAGGAAAAGATGAAATCCTGCAACGCCGACGCCAAGACCAAGGCGCTCAAGGGTGCAGAACGCAAGACCTTCATGAGCACTTGCCTGAAGGGCGGTGCGACTGAAGCCGCCGCCGCGCACTGATTCAAGACCGCTCCACCGGCTACTGCCCACCCGTCCCATCCGGCGGCGTGCGTGGGCAGGGCCGCTTCGCTAAGCTTCCAGACTGTCGCGCCACGCGCCATCATTGAAGACAGTCACCGATGAAGATCGTCGAAGTCCGCCATCCGCTGATCCAGCACAAGCTCGGCCTGATGCGTCGCGCCGGGATCAGCACCAAGGAATTCCGCGAGCTGGCCTCCGAGGTCGCCGCGCTGCTCACCTACGAAGCCACCAAGGACCTGGAAACCGTCGAGGAAGAGATCGAGGGCTGGGCCGGTCCCTTGCGCGTGCACCGGATCAAGGGCAGGAAGATCACCATCGTGCCGATCCTGCGCGCCGGCCTGGGCATGCTGCCCGGCGTACTCGATCTGATCCCGGCCGCCAAGGTCAGCGTGGTCGGCCTGCAACGGGACGAGAAGACGCTGAAACCGATCGCCTATTACGAAAAGCTCAGCGGCCGCATGGACGAGCGGATCGCGCTGATCGTCGACCCGATGCTGGCCACCGCCGGCACCCTGGTCGCCACCGTCGACATGCTCAAGGCGGCGGGCTGCAAGCGCATCAAGGGGCTGTTCCTGGTTGCCGCACCGGAAGGCCTCGAACGCATCACGGCAGCGCATCCCGACATCGAGATCTACACTGCCTCGATCGACCAGCGTCTCAACGAGCACGGCTACATCCTGCCCGGCCTCGGCGACGCCGGCGACAAGATCTTCGGCACCAAGCAGTTGCCCGCGGTCGATTAGGGTTTTCCCTTCTCCCCTTCGAGGAGACA
>Ga0157370_10003613_pt1 | contig 18093 bp, 13 predicted proteins | sample C35metaG_FD_113463 | JGI IMG/M metagenome (GOLD analysis project Ga0157370, IMG submission 113463) | Corn rhizosphere microbial communities from Kellogg Biological Station, Michigan, USA - C3-5 metaG | ecosystem: Host-associated > Plants > Roots > Rhizosphere > Soil | place: USA: Michigan...
CAAGCCAAGGATGATGCGGCCAAGGCGCAATCGGATATGGCGGCAAATCAGGCCGCGTCCGCAGCCGCAGTCGCAGCAGCTCAGGCCGATGCCGATCAGTCCCGGTTGGCAGTTCAGCGGGCAAATCAAAATGTGCAGCAGGCGGAGACCGACAAAGCAGCTTTGCGAGCACGATTATCCGCGCAGTTGAATTCAATTCTTCAAACGCGTGATAGCGCCCGAGGACTCATCATCAGTATGTCAGATGTTCTGTTTGACACCGGGAAATTTTCGTTGATGTCCAGCGCAAGAGAGAAGCTGGCCAAGGTCGCTGGAATACTGCTGGCCTACCCTGGGCTGAGCATTGAAGTCGGAGGATACACGGACAATGTGGGCGGCGATGCTATGAATCAGACGCTCTCTGAGAACCGCGCGGGGTCAGTACGCGATTATCTGGTACAGGAAGGCGTAGCTGCCAATTCAGTCAGTGCAAAGGGCTACGGCAATACCTCCCCGGTAGCCTCCAACAACGACTCCTCCGGGCGTCAGCAAAACCGCAGGGTGGAGCTTCTCGTGTCAGGTGACGCCATCGGCAGTCCCGTCAGTGTTACAACGGGAAGCCTGTAGTCCAGGAGCACTCTAACAGTGGTGGACTCGTGCAGTCTCCACCAGACTGCCCGAGGCCCCACTAGCTCTTTCGAGTCCAGAAAACGAGGTGCGAACATGCTTGGAACTATCGTGATTGTCGTTTTGATCCTAGCTCTCATCGGTGCGTTGCCCCGATGGCCCCACAGCAGAAACTGGGGATACTACCCAACCGGAGGAATGGGGTTAATCCTCGCGATCGTCGTCATTCTTCTGCTTCTTGGACGGATTTGACGTGATAGCGCAAGTTAGCTTCGACTGGCTTCATTGCCATCCGATCAATCTCATCGGCGCCAGTGATGCTCTTAGTCTTGCAGGTCGGAACTCAGATCGACCAGGGAGAACCTCAATATGAAGGCCCACCAATATATTGTCTTGCTTTTGGTTGTTACGAGCCTTGTAGTCATGCCGCTGTTGGCGCCGGCGCAATCACTGGCCGATTCCGGATCTATGTCCAATACTTCGGCAAGCGTCATCCCTGAGCTGCCAGCCGTGGTGTATACGCGTCCGACCGAGGCAACAAAGCTCCGGAACTTCTCGTACGATACCTTTGGTCCATATCCGCTTGTCGGAGCAGCGCTGATTGCCGGAGTTGATCAGGCGACGAATACTCCACCGGAGTGGAAGCAGGGCGCTCAGAGTTATAGTGAGCGATTCGGGTCCGACTTCGGTATTCTGGCAGTAAGCACAACCACGCATTATGCATTGGCGGAAGCCTTCAAAGAGGACACGTTGTATTACCGCTGCGAATGCAGGGGAATATTTCCGAGGTTGAGCCATGCAGTAGTTTCAACTCTAACCGGCAGACACGGCGAGGACGGCCATCGGTTCTTCTCCGTTCCTGCGCTCGTGGCGCCATATGCAGGTGCGATGACGGCTGTATATGGTTGGTATCCGGACCGCTATGGGGCCAAGGACGGGTTTCGAATGGGCAACTACAGTTTGCTGGAGGATGTGGTCGGCAACATCGCTCTGGAGTTCGTCCATGGCGGACCCCATTCCCTGCTTTCGCACTTGCACTTGAACAACGCGCACGGCTCACCGACTCAATAAGCCGCTGTTACTCGAATGCAGGGGCAAGTTCCGTGGCTCGTCCTCGGCCTCTCGGCTCCCCCAAATGCCGAGCTGTGGAGGGGCGTGCATTCCGCAGCTGCTTTGTCTGCCAATGCAGCTATCGTGGCGAGTGAGCGGAATTGACCAGATTCCCCGTTTCTGCAAATGCGACACTTCAGTCAGTGTGCGGATGCGAAGCCATCTGGCTTTCCCATATGCGTACATCCACTGTTGAGCTTGCAAATATTGACTAATTAACGATTCATATCGGGCGTGATCGCTGTGGGATTGGAATCACAAGCTGCCAGTGGGTTCTCACTGCAAGGTGCAGGCCCAACCCGTTTCCCGGCGACGACTGAAACATCTCAAGAGGCCTGCTGTTCTTGGTGGGAAGTAATCGCGGGGGGCGCACGCAAGAGCGTATGTTGGTATTGCCGGGCGCCTTGTGCCGGCGAAATATACTTCGTATAGTTTCGTCGGATGGATTACATTGAAGCGACCTTCCGGTTCGCGGCCGTCCTGTTTTCCGGGCGTCCGGCCCCGTGCACAGGAAGGGAGCATTCGGGTACCCAGGCCGTCATTCTGAAAAGCCAAGGGCCAGAATTGCACGCGGGACAAGCGATAGAGTACCATCCTGTGCAGTCAGAGCTGCGCCGAGGCCATCTCCATGACCGATTCTCAATATCCGAAGTTTGACCCAGCGGCCTTCCTGGCCAACCCCGGCCTGGGTCGAAAGCTAGTCAGCCTGAAAGCTAAAGAGGCCTTCTTCTCGCAGGGCAGCCCCGCCAACAGCGTCTTCTACCTGCAGAGCGGCCGGGCTAAGCTCACCGTCGTCTCCGAAAGGGGCAAAGAAGCCACGATCACCATGCTCGCCGCCGGCGACTTCATTGGAGAGGAGTCGATCGCTGGCGTCCCAGGCCTGCGCATGGCGGCCGCCACCGCCGTCACGGCCTGTACTGCCCTCAAAATCGAACGCGCCGAGATGATCCGCGTGATGCACGAGGAGCATGGATTTTCCGATCTCTTTGTCTCGTTCCTGCTGACCCGCGCGATGCGAACCCAGGCCGATCTCGTCGACCAGCTCTTCAACTCCAGCGAGAAGCGGCTCGCGCGCATCCTGCTGCTGATGGCGGAGTTTGGCAAGCCGGGCGAGCCGGAGACGTTGATTCCCGCCATTACACAAGAGGCCCTTGCCGAGATGATTGGCACCACGCGCTCTCGGGTCAGTTATTTCATGAACCGGTTTCGGCAGCACGGATTTATTGAATACAACGGCCGAATCCGGGTCGACAAATCACTGCTGAATGTGATTCTGTACGATCGGCCACCTGGGCGGACCGCCGTGAGCGCAGCTCTTCTGGAGGCTCCGAAGAAGCGCACGAAATCGGCTGCGCGTCGTGTCCGGGGGTGATCTGGATTAACCGGACAACGAAGCCGCCGGATCTGGGTTTTGATTCTTCTCAATATCGTGAATTGTGAATGATATGAGCGGTTCGAGACGGAAGCGGCACAGGAGCGATTTGTAGCGTATGGTTAGGGAGTAGCCTGGCCGGTATTTTCTCGCGACCAACCTTCTCTTTGCTGCGTGCGGTGTGATATTCCGCTCGCCCACTCTAAACGGTGTCGCGCACCTGATCAGAGAATGCAATAGCCTTGCCGATGAGCAATCCTGCACATCGCTCACCATCATGACAGGTTCATGCTGGTAATGGGTGGCGGCCCGAATGAAAGCAGGAAACCATGTCCCTCCCAGAAATGCCTCATCACGAAGAACTAGCTGAAAGCTCGTTCGCTGCGACTTCTCTGTCGGGAGCATTGGGTGAGCAGCCTCTTTCTTTGCCCACTCGCATTGCATTCATCGGAAACTACCTGCCAAGGCAGTGCGGGATCGCTACATTCACGACCGACTTGTGCACGGCGGTAGCGGCTGAGTTTGGCACTGGCCGTCTCTTTGCGATACCAGTGAATGATCCGGACTCAAGCTATCAGTATCCGGAACGGGTTCGGATCGAGATTACGCAGGAAGATCTGTCCTCGTATGAGCGCGCCGCTGAATTTCTCAATTTCAATGGAAACGACCTCGTCTGCTTACAACACGAATATGGCATCTTCGGCGGTATCGCGGGCAGTCACATACTCGTGCTGCTTCGCAAATTGAAGATGCCGCTGGTGACGACGCTTCACACGGTCCTGCGTGAGCCGGACACGCATCAGCGGGCAGTGCTCGAGGAGATTGCCCGGCTCTCAGACCGTTTGATTGTCATGAGCGAACATGCGGCCTGTCTACTGCGCGAGGTATATGACATCCCGGCCTGCAAGATTGATCTCATTCCACACGGTGTACCAGATCTTCCATTCATGGATCCAAACTACTTCAAGGATATGTTTGGAACCCAGGGAAAATCGGTGCTTCTTACCTTTGGCTTACTTTCCCCAAACAAGGGGATAGAGAATGTGATTCGTGCACTGCCATTGATTCTCGAAACGCACCCAAACCTCGTATATATCGTGTCGGGTGCGACCCATCCTCATATCCGGCGCCGCGAGGGGGAGCGATATCGGGAGTCGTTGCAAGCGCTGGCCGTCGAATGCGGCGTATCCTCGCAGGTCCTCTTCAACAACCGCTTTGTCAGCAATGAGGAAATGATCGAGCACGTCGGCGCGGCCGACATCTACATCACGCCTTATCGTCAGGAAGCCCAAGTTGTTTCCGGCACACTGGCAATTGCGCTCGGAGCCGGAAAAGCGATTATCTCTACTCCCTATTGGCATGCAAAGGAACTCCTGGCCGATTCGCGCGGTGTGATCGTACCGTTCGACGACCCCTCGTCCATAGCGAAGGCGGCGGTCGGATTGTTGAGTAATGATGGCGAGCGGCATGCAATGCGAAAGCGCGCCTACCTGTATTCACGCGGAACTATATGGCCAAACACGGCGCAGGCTTACATGGCAAGCTTTCAGCGGGCACGTGTCGAGCGGATGTCGAGGCCCCGACCCACCTTGCAGCAGATTCTCACCCTGGAGGCCGCCGATAGTCTGCCTCTACTGAACCCAGGTCACCTGTTAAGCATGACGGACGACACGGGCATTCTTCAGCACGCGATATTCTCCCTTCCCAATTGCCTTGAAGGCTATACGGCAGATGACAACGCTCGGGCACTCATTGTGGCAACTCTGGCGAATGGATCGGCTACATCCAGGGAGTACTGGCATGCCAGTCTGTCCCGGCGTTATTTAGCCTTTATGTGGCTTGCCTTCAACGATAAGGTGGGCCGGTTTAGGAACTTCCTCAGCTACGACCGCAAATGGCACGAAGACATTGGGTCCGAAGACAGCCACGGCCGCGCCCTATGGGCGTTGGGGACGGTGCTTGGTCACTCGGAAGACGCGAGTCTGAGAGGTGCTGCAGGCAGGCTCTTCGAATCCGCATTCCCTGCCACCCTGGCGTTCACGAGCCCGCGTGCGTGGGCGTTTTCCATACTTGGTATGCAGGCATATCTCGATTGGTTCCCGGGAGACAGAGTCATTCAGGGGGCCCGCAATGCGCTCGCGGATCGGTTATTGGATATCTTTGAGCGCAGCCACTCGAAAACGTGGCTGTGGTTTGAGAAGAGCCTCTCTTACTCCAACGCCAGGCTACCGCAAGCCCTGATGATCGCGGGTTGGCGAAGTGAGAACCAAAGGATGATCGATATTGGATGCGAAACCCTCCGGTGGCTCACTACCGAGCAGCATCGGAACGATAAAGCCATTTTCGTACCAATCGGATCCAGAGGATTCTACGCGGAGGCGGGGGAGAAAGCGCGCTTTGATCAGCAACCGGTAGAGGCTTGCGCCACAGTCTCTGCGTGCCTTCAGGCATACCGTCTCACCGGCGATGAGCATTGGCTCAAGGAAGCCTGGTGTGCTTTCCGATGGTTTCTCGGCAAGAACGATCTACAGGTTCCGCTCTATGACGCAACTACAGGCGGCTGCCGAGATGGACTTCATCCGGATCGCGTCAATCAGAATCAGGGAGCCGAATCAACTCTTTCCTTCCTGATGGCTCTTCTCGAAATGCAAAGTTTAGAAACGACCAACGTAAGCCAACTGAATCAGGAAATGAGCGTCTCCGTTTGAATCCAATCACCGCACTGGCTACGTTGCCTGAAGAGCAAGAATCGGAATTGCCCATGGATCGTCCGCTGTTCCTGCGTCACACGGCCAACCCTATTCTGAGCCGTAAAGATTGGCCGTACCCCATCAACAGTGTCTTCAACGCTGGCGTAACCCGGCTCGCCAATGGAGATACTTTGCTGCTTTGCCGCGTCGAAGACCGCCGTGGCCTATCGCATTTGTGCGCCGCTCGCTCTGCGAATGGCATTGATGATTGGCGCATCGATCCCGCGCCCACATTGATGGCAAATCCGCGTGAATTTCCGGAGGAGATCTGGGGTATTGAAGATCCCCGAATCACATACGTCCCCGAGTTGGAGCAATACGCGATTGCATACACCTCGTTTGCACGCGGAGGTCCAGGCGTTTCGCTCGCACTCACTAGAGACTTCAGGAGTTTCGAGCGATATGGAGTCATCATGCCGCCAGAGGACAAGGATGCCGCACTGCTGCCACGCCGGATTGGAGGCTTCTGGGCTCTGATCCACCGGCCTGTCACCACGCTTGGCGCACATATGTGGATCTCCTATTCGCCCGACCTGCGGCATTGGGGCAGTCACAAAGTGATGCTTGAGGCGCGACGCGGCGGATGGTGGGACGCGAACAAGATTGGGTTATGCTCTCCGCCGATTGAAACTGCAAAGGGGTGGCTGACCATCTATCACGGGGTCCGTAACACGGCGTCAGGCAGTATCTACCGTTTGGGTCTTGCTCTGTTCCAACTCGACAAACCGCACATCTGCCTGCAACGGGGAGACTCGTGGATGTTCGGCCCTGAGGCGCCCTATGAGAGGTGTGGAGACGTGAATGATGTTGTATTTCCCTGCGGCCAAACAATCGGGGCGGATGGAGATACGATTCACCTTTACTACGGAGCTGCCGACTCCTGCATGGCGTTGGCCACTGGCAGTATCCGCGCTCTTCTCTCCTGGCTGGATGCGAATTCCAGCGCCGGAATCGCAAGCGGTGAATAGCAATTCGTCGTCTGATCGGAGGCAATCTTCATGGACTTTTCCACTCACGGTTGGTTTGGTCGTCTCCCGCAGGTACTTTGGATCCAGCGACAATGCCCACTCTGTAGCTCAATTCGCTTCGAGCAGGCAGAGCCGGGCTCTCTCGACGGTCCGCTAGGTGTGTTGATGCTGCATCCGGTTCGTTGTGTCAACTGTTGGCGACGGTATTACTGGTTTGAAAAACCAGTACTTCCCGGATGTCGGGCACCGGATCGCTGAGCGACATCTGCGCTGGAAGGCCGCTGACACCGCCCGCCGCCGAGGTCAATTGGGTGAAATCGTGCTAGAGATAGCCAAAGAAGTCTATAGCCAGGGACTCTACCCCTCAGTTCCGAGGATTGCTGAGCGGGTTTCCCCGGGATATCGCTGCGAGTGGATGACGCTCAATGCCGCGGTTCGACCGCAACTCCGGCAAAAACGGCCAACCGGTCCGAGGTGATTTTCACTACGACGTTTTGAATCCCAACCCGAACTCCTACCCAACAGACTCGCTAATTACTGCGCCGCTTCATGCTGCTGAAGCCGTGGTAGATATCGGGATGACGAAGGCTGGAGTGTCGGGCACGGTAGGAGACAGAGCATGTCCGAGCCACTAGGAAGTCACGTGACGATATCGTCGTTCTCTGATATGCGCAGGGGTACGCTTTAGTGCAATCATCCTCGTGATCTTAGCGTGTGCTCTAGGACTATGCGGGCTGTTCTGCCTTATCGCAGTTGTAATGTTGTTGGCGCATCACGGGCAAAGCCTTACGGGTCTCTCTTTAGGGTTACTAAGCGTTGTGGTTTTGGCAACATCCCTTGTCTGCTTCAGAGCAGCCAACGCTCTGCGAAATGGACAACGCTGGGGTGCGAATGTAGCTACGGTTTGCGGGGGTCTCGCGGTCGCGTTCGGTGGTCTGATAAGCTTCGATTTGTTCCATGGGGGTGCGGATGAATACTTCCTATACCCCGTTGCCCCAATCCTCCTTCTGCTTGGTGCGTGGCTGTGCATCTACCTGAACATGCCCCGTGTAAGGGTGGCTTTCGAGAAGCGATCAGATTAGTGCCGCGCAATAATGCTTTCGGCAGCGGGTTGCCGTTACGACAGCAAGGTATTGATGTATGACGAGGCTCAACGTTTGTGCATCCGGTTATACCGGCAAAGAAAGAGATACCGAATCAGGGCTGGATTACTTCGGGGCCAGGTACTACGGATCGAGCATGGGCAGGTTCATGAGCCCCGATCCTGTGTTCGCTTCAGCAGCACGCGTCATGGACCCGCAGCAGTGGAACATGTACGCATATGCTCGCAACAATCCACTTTCGATTACCGATCCGACTGGACTCGACTTCAATCTGAGTTGCTCTGGTGGCGATACGCTGACCTGTCAAAACGGAGTTCAAGGACAGACCCTATTGGCTGACGGAGGAGGTACTCGTTTCGAGGCCGCCGACGTGGATATGAACAAGCAAGGAGATCCAAGCGCCGGGTACAGCGACCAATTTGGCAACAATTACAAAGGCACATTTGATCAAAACAATGGAGTCAGCTTCACCGATAGTGCAAATGGACAGATTTCTTCGCATTCGCAATTCATCGACGGAAGCGATGCCACCCAACTCAGCGGTAGTGGGGCGTTCGCAGGTATCAAGGAAACTTCTTCGATGCTTGTGGAAGCGGCAGCTCATGCCAAGGTAGAGCCACGTTGTCTGGCCCGTCCAGCGCTTTCAGCAACATGGAAAATGCTCTTTCGAAATCGAGCCGCTTCTCAACGCTGCTTGATGGCCTATCTCTTGCACATCCGTTTATCACTGATCAGTACCGAGGCGGTGATGGTGGATACGCGCACGTAATCAAAGCTCCAGGTTATATGTGGGACATGCACTTCGAGGGGAATTCGCCGGGTGCGGGTGTCACGGGCTTCGCTCTTCACATGCTTGGCACTATCAAGGAAATTTCCAATGGAACTGCTGTGGGGGAACGGTCAAAGATGGTGCCACAGCCATGACTATGAAATGGATCACGACTGCGGTTGTGCTGAGTTCTGGCTTGTGCTGGGGGCAAGCGAGGTACACGATACCGCTCGTAAAGGCACAGCCGGAGCTTGCTGTGCCGACTATAGTTACGCGAAACGGAGTTGTGTATGCTGCCTATCGTTCCTTCGACTTGCTTCATCGCTCGGAGCAACTTCAGGTAGCTTCATATGATCTCGTGTCGCACAAAGAGTTGCGTCATGCAACGATAGCGAACACAACCGTAGATGTGGGAGTACTCATCTGCGCCTCGCATCCAGTGGATTTGCCGGTTGTGTAAATAATCTATTTTGATAATTAAGCAGCTTTTGCCGCTCCACCGGGTGCCGCATGTCATTGGATCAGCGGACGGGAAAGCTGTCCGGCAGTTCGATCACCGACGATCAGCTCTAGCGAACTGCCGGCAAATTCTATGACCATGCGTTGTACATCGAGGTCAGGCCGCTTTCGCAGTAATCTGCTTCGCATCTTTGCCGATCTTGATCTGGCGAGGCCGAGCGTCGGCCCGTTTGGTCATGCTCACATGAAGAATGCCATTCTCGAATCTGGCATCGACGGCATTCTGATCGACGGTCGCAGGCAGCGAGAATGTTCGGGAGAAGCTTCCGTACGACCGCTCGATTCTGTGATAGCGGTCCTGCTTCCGTTCTTTCTCCATCTTCCGCTCGCCGCTGACGGTCAGTGAGTTCCCTTCGAGCGTAAGGTTGAGGTCCTCTTCCCGCATTCCCGGCAGCTCCATGTCGAGGACGATGCGGTCGTCTTCTTCGTAAATATCCGTCTTAGGAGCGAACCAGGACGCACCCAAGGGCGACGGTTCGTTCATTTCCGGAAAGAAATCGTTGAATAGCTGATTCATCCGTTCCTGCAAAGACGTGATCTCGCGGAACGGTTGCCAACGTGTAAGTGTAGACATCGCTTTTCACCTCCATGGGGATTTCCCGGGATTGTTCCCGATAAATAGACGCTCCAACCGAGCGACCGGTTGCCGAACTTCATGTCCCGGCCCGGCGGCGGCTGCTGAACTCTTCATGTTGAGGCCCGCCTCTTAGCGCATCGCCACGACCTCCACCTCCCCTGTGCGGCGCAGAATATCGAATCCGACAGTTTCCGCGTGGCGCTCAAACGCAAGATCGATCGTCGCCGTGCCGATACGCAGATTGTGAATCTCCACTCGTTCCAGTGCCTGGGGCAACGCTGTGTGGCGCAGATAGATGCGGGACTCTAGGGCGCTGACCGACAAGCCCAGGCAGGACTGCAAAACAAGAAAACACGCGCCCGCCGCCCAAGCCTGCGGAGAACAGGCCACCGGATAAAGCGTGGGGCCCTTTCCCGAACGGCGCGGAAAGCCACAGATCAGCTCAGGCAACCTGCGCAGATCGACGAAGAGAGACAAGTCCAGCAGCCCTGAGAGAATTTTCAAAGGAAGTTCTTTATCCCGCAAGTTGAGAGCGCCATAGGCGATAAGCGCATTGTCATGCGGCCAGACGGAGCCATTGTGGTACGACATAGGGTTGTAACGCTTTGCTTCGGAAGCCACCGTGCGCACACCCCATCCGGAGAAAAGCCCTGGCGACAGCAGGCCGTTCATCACCAGTCTGACGTGGCTGGTAGACGCGATCCCCGAGAACAGGCAGTGGCCCGCGTTGGAACTGCGCACTTTGCACTGCCGTTTTTCTCCGTCCAGCGCCATAGCAAACATTGACAATTCGTCACACCAAAACGCCGCCTCAAATTTCTTGTGAAGATCCTCTGCCTTGGCTCGCTGCGCTTCAGCAACCGAATCATGGCCAAGGTCGGCGGCAACGGCGGCGATTCCGACCCTCGCTGCGTAGACGTAGGACTGGACTTCGCATAGAGCGATCGGCCCCATTGCCAATTCGCCGTCGCTATAAAAGATAGAGTCCTGCGAGTCCTTCCAGCCCTGCTGCACAAGGCCGGACTTCGATTGCCGCGTATACTCCACGAACCCATCGCCATCCAAATCGCCGTACTCGTCTATCCACTGCAGCGCGCTCTCAATGTTGGGCCAGATGGACTGCACGAATTCACGGTCTGCGGTCCGCTCATAGTAGGCGGCGGCCAGCATCACAAACAATGGAGTCGCATCCACGCTGCCGAAATAATTTCCGAACGGCACTTCATGGAGCCGCGCCATCTCTCCTTTGCGCGTCTCATGCAGGATCTTTCCCGGCTCGGCATCTCGTTCCGCATCCACAGTGGTTGCCTGAGTGGCGGCAAGGAAAGCAAGCACGCCCCTGGCGATTTCAGGCGCAGGACAAAGCAGTTCCAGCGCCGCAATGATGCCGTCCCGGCCGAAGGCCGTGCTGAACCAGGGAACACCAGCGTAGGGATAGAGCCCCAGAGGTGTCGAAGTCAGCATCATTTGCAGGTCAGCCATCGAGCGATTCGACCCATCGTTAAACTGCTCGTTCGACGTGTATATGTGAAAGCCGGCGAGGGAGAGACAACCGCCGCTCAAGATTCAGGCGCTGAAGCGTTTCCTCGTACTCCTGAGTCTGATTTGATTTGCCATCGGACTCGCAGACGATGTCGAGCGTGAAGTGCAACTCCTGCGCGGGATCCAGGTGAAGGGGTACGGTGATCTTTTGGGCGCCGATTACAGATGCCGGCCAAGAGCACTGGATTCGTGTCCTTCGAACCACGTTGTCCAAGCCTTCATAGGCAAGCGTGGCGTAGGTACCTTGCACCTCTTCCGGAAGATGCACCCCCCGACGCACACGCTTCTGGCCACGAACCTCGAAAATGTCGGCAAAATCAGCGGTGAATAAAAACGCCAACTCCACATCCACGGCCGCTGGTGTGTAGTTGCGAACCGTGATTCGTTCGAAGCACGCGCCATCGGCAAGAAACTTATGCCGGTGGACGTGAACCGTCCCACGCGGGAGAAAATCACCTGAAGGCAGATCGACGTCGGGATTGGTCAGATCGACACTCAGCAGGATGTTGTCCTCATGAATCGAAGAGCTGAGCAGTAGCGGTCGCATCCCGTTGATACGCATCTCAAGCTGAGAAAGATACCGCGTATCCTCGTGAAAGATTCCCTGCTGCCCGAGTCCAACTGGCTGAATATCTCCGCTGCGATCAAAGGCCGCGAACGTATCTCCATGGAGCAGCGATAGAGTGCGTCCTTCCGCTAGGGAGGACTCAGCGTGGATATAGAACTTCTTACCAACTTCAATAACGTCGGAGGCCGGCATATCTTTGGTGAGCATCGGCACGGAAAGACTCCTCAGAAACTCATGCCACCATCGAGAGAACGTCGTCACCTCGGGTCAGATCAGGCTCACGGTTGCACAACCGCTGATAAACGGCAAGATAGTTCAAACACATGCGACTGACACTAAACCGCTCCTCGAAAACTGCGCGGCAGAGCCGTCGGTCCAGGGATTGCACGCAGCGAACTGCCTTTGCTGCTTCATCAAAGCCGTTTACGATATAGCCCGTTGTCCCTTCGTCGATCACCTCTGGTACCGAGCCGTTGCGCCATGCGATCACGGGCGTTCCGCAGGCCATAGCCTCGATCATGACCAAGCCGAAAGGCTCGGGCCAGTCTACCGGGAACAGCAGCGCATAAGCATTGCCCAGGAACTCCTGCTTCTCGTTCTCTCCGATCTCACCGATGTACTCAACTAGCGGGTGGTCGACCAGCTTGCGAAGCCGTTTGATGTTCCGGCCTTTTAGTTCCAGACCATCCACTGCCGGTGTCCACCCGTCAAGAACCGCCGTCGCGTGGGAGTTGACCGCACGCATGACGCTCTCCTCGACCATCTGCACATACCTTCGCTCACCTTAAACAATTCCGCAGGCTCGCCACACGCTTCGACAAACTCAAGCAAAACTTCCAAGCCACCGTCGCCATCGCTTGCACCTTACGTTGGCTCAGACAATATGTCGATACATCCTAGACAAAACGGCCTTCAGGAAGACCAGGTGCGCGGTGAGATCGAAAAGGATATTCCCAAGACAGACTTCGACCAGTGGGGAATTAGCGACGAGTTGCGAGAAGAAATCCTCATGCGCGTTGCGCCATTCCACTTTGAGAAGCAACCGTCATATGGCATGCCGAATCGCAGGCTGCATATTCAAGCTTTCTCGAAGGGCTCGAAGCCATATCACCGCTTACCGCGCTTTTGGATGTTTTACGGGCAGCTCCTAAACCGGCTCAGATTACGCAGATCGGAGTCAACGATGCTACCGATGCTGCTGTTGCGCCGCCGAGACTTTGGTTTGCTGCGACCATCGGATGCGGTGACGATGAATACTTCAAGGAGCTTTTCGATCAGCAAATCAATCCCGTATGGACCACCGTTGATGAGAATAACGTCGGCGGAATGATCGGGGCCGGTATCCGCCCGTGGCGATATACTGTCGATGCCTTTCCCATGGAAATAACCACTGCTGCACTGACTTCGTACGAACAGGCTTTGCAAGACGATTGGAGCTGCCGACCGTCGTGGTTGTCGGAAGCTCACTCAAAGATTTTTGCCTATACTTCAATCTTTATTGGCAACAGGGGCGTGCCTTGTGGCTACCGCCGTGGTTCATGCCTGAACCCGAAAAATACCCGGATCGGCTAATGACCGCAATTCGCGAAGCCGAAGAGGCCAGCGTAGAAGATCCTCTGCCATGTAATTGTCCATAGGGAAGGGTTTGGCTGAGGCTTCTGTCTTGCAATTGCCCACGACCTGGTGCCAGATCGATACGATCTGGAAATTCCAAGAACAGTTGACGGGCGGTATAAGGTTGCCTGCTGAGTTCAGGCGTCCTAGCGGACATATCGATAAGGACATTCTGATGTTGTTCTAGCTTCCGTCGCACAACCTTAAGTCCTCTCCACTTTGCCGACGTGCGCCGCGACGCATGTAGTTTTGGGGTGACGCGCAAACTCCGTATTGCGCTATTTCAGCAAGGCCATTTCTCAACGGGAGCATCGCTTGACGCACACGAGTCCATCACGCTCGAACCTCAGTTACTTTTCACGACTCTGTAGCTTACGTTTTATAAATGCTGCGAAAGCGCTAAAGTACTGCTTGACATAGCTAGGCAGGTTCGTATATATGTTGGCTGCAGCTTCGCATTACAGCGATGCGGGAACACGTTCCCATCAATCTCGCACCTAAGACTCGAAAGGAAAGGTTATCGATATGAGAAAAGTAGGACTGCTTCTCGCAGCTATCGGAGTTGCTGTTATCGCGGTTTCCTGTACTGGAGCCGCCCAAACCAGCGTAACGACAACAGGAACCCTGACGAAGGGTTATCCGGTTTTTGGTAATGGCACAACCACGGTTCTCGCTGTACCTGAGGTGATAGATGCTACCCTTCAAGCTGGCGCCGATATGTGCGCGAAGATTAATGCTTCGTGGACGATCCTGGAGGCACTTGGCACTCTCGGCGGCGTTGTGGATGCGCGAGGGTTCAACGGAACCCAAACCTGTGCCGGATCCATGTGGTCAAACGTCACAAGCGGGTTTGCCGCAACCCTCCTTACGGCTGGCGTAAATATCCAAACAAGCGTCTCCCAGGTGCGTCCATCGAACACCAGTTGGTATTCCTATGGCCATGCAACAACTACGCCTTACGCCAACATTGGCACGTCGCTGCAACCGTCGAATTCTTTTCCTACGAATACACCAATAGAACAATGGGGGACGACGACGGTGTCCAACATACAGGACCACAATATTCGCATCAGTTGTCTACCCCCGAGCGGCACGCCTATTACTGGAAGCATTGGCGTTCAAAATAAGTGGGCGCAGGAGGGAAGCACCCTCGACAACGTTACGATTGACGGATGTATGAACGCCGGTTTGGATATTGAAACTTCCAATTCGCAGAACAGCGGGCCGTACAACGTAAATATTAGTGAGAACGCCGTCACAAATAGCGGAGCGGTAGGGATCAGAATTGGCAATGCTGCAGGATCAGTTCTGTATCCGCTGCGAGCCATAAGCGGAACTATCAATGGCTTTGGATCGAGCGTGGAACTTAATGTCGGCATTGCTATAGATTTTGCGAGCGGAGTTAACCTTACCGATGTTCACTGTGAGCAGTATGTCACCTGCGTAGAGATCGGAGCTAATCACTTAACTCACGGCGTCCACATCGTTAATTTGGAATGTAGCAGTGTGAGTGGTATGCCGATTACGACCTGTGTGGATATCAGCGCAGCTGGGGCTAGTGAGAGTATTGTAGCCGAAAATATCTTTGCTCCAGCAGGGGCATTTGTCACGAACGCCCTCGCGGATCATCTTACTAACGGATGCACGATTCCAGTTACCACCGACCAGGCTGTAGCGCTCTATGTACGCGGCGGCGGAAATTCGGTGTTTGCGCCTGGCAACACATCGTGTACAAACTACTTTACTACGCCCATTGGAACGCCATAACTGGGGGAGATCTCCAATTATAGGCGAGTGTTGACGGTATGCAGCCCTTCTTCGATTTTCGGAGTTGGAGGAGGGCCTGCATGCCGACTTGTTTTGAAGACGGTCTATTCAACGTTAAGGTACATATTGCTTAGCGAATGGAAGTTGTGAGTTAAAAGCCATTTATTCCAAGGTAGGTACGAAAGATATGTTTAGAAAGACCTTTTCTCTTTATTCGAAACTAATTATTGCAATATGTGGAATACTCTGGGCGCGGGTGGGGATTGCACAGACAACCGCGATCTATATGGATCCATCGCAGCCGATCGCGAAGCGTGTGGACGATCTGGTGCACCGGATGACGCTGGAGGAGAAGGTCTCTCAGATGCAGAATCAAGCAGTTGCTATTCCGCGGTTAAACGTTCCGGCTTACAACTGGTGGACTGAAGGGCTGCATGGGGTTGCGTGGTCCGGCTATGCAACGATGTTTCCACAGGCGATTGGATTGGCGGCAACCTGGGATGTTCCGCTGATGCATACGGTAGCGGCGACGATCTCTACCGAGGCTCGGGCGAAGAATGCAGAGGCATTGCGGAACGACAATCATGGGCTTTATTACGGGCTCTCTATATGGTCGCCGAATATCAATATCTTTCGCGATCCGCGCTGGGGCAGGGGACAGGAGACGTATGGAGAGGATCCTTTTTTGACATCCCGGATGGGGGTGGCGTTTGTTGAAGGATTACAAGGCGATGATCCGCACTATTACAAGACAATTGCCACTCCGAAGCACTATGTCGTCCATTCGGGACCGGAGAGTACACGGCATATCGCGAATGTTGACGTTTCGCCGCATGATCTGGAAGACACATACCTGCCGGCGTTTCGCGCGACGGTGACGGAGGGGAAGGCAGGCAGCGTGATGTGCGCTTACAACGCGATAGACGGCCAACCTGCCTGCGCGAATACGTATCTGCTATCGGGTGTTTTACGGAACAGTTGGGGGTTTAAGGGATATGTGACATCAGACTGCGGAGCAATTACGGACGTTATGGTAGGACATAAATTCGCACCCGACCTGGAGCACGCCTCAGCATTGTCGGTGAAGGCGGGAACGGATACGAGCTGCGAGCCGGAGTATGCAAGCCTCACCAAGGCGGTGCACGATGGGCTTATTTCAGAGACGGAAATTGACAAGTCCGTGAAGCGACTCTTTACGGCAAGGTTTGAGCTCGGGCAGTTTGATCCGGCCGCGAAGGTGGCCTATGCGCGAATACCCTTTGCGGAAGATGATTCCGTGGCACATCGGAAGCTCGCACGGATCGCGGCGGAGAAGGCGATGGTCCTTCTGAAAAATGATGGCATCTTGCCGTTGAAGAAGGATGTGAAGACAATTGCTGTGATTGGACCGAACGCAGCTTCACTAGCGGCAATTGAAGGAAACTATAATGCGATTCCGTCACATCCGATCCTGCCGCTCGATGGGATGGAAGCAAGGTTTCGCGGACGGATTAAGATTTTGTATGCGCAGGGTTCACCTTACGTTCGGGAATTAATGGTTCCTGTGCCGCGGACCCTATTGCGCCCGGCGGCAGGAAGTGCAGAGTTTGGTCTCAAGGCCGAATACTTCGACAATGTTGAGTTGACGGGAAAACCTCTAGTTACAAGAGTGGATCAGCAAGTTGCGTTCGATTGGGACGCGGCTTCGCCTGTGCCAGTAGTACAAGCTTCAGCTTTTGGAGTGAGATGGACAGGAACCATTACGCCGCCCGTTCCCGGAAAATATCAATTTAGCTTTTGGCTCGCGCACTGCTACTCTTGCGGCGATGAGAAGATGCTGCGTGTGTTCCTTGATAGGAAACAGGTCATGGGGTACCCGGTAGTGGCGAAGGAGCATTCGCCTGGAACACAACCGTTCATGCTGGACCTGAGCGACGGAAAGCCACATGCGTTGAAGATAGAGTACTCGCACAACGCCCGACTATCCGGGGCTGGGCTTTCCTTCAACTGGATGCCTCCGGTGGATGTTGAACGTGCAGAGGCCGTGAAGGTGGCTAATAAAGCTGACGTGGTAGTGGCATTTGTGGGGCTATCGCCCTTGCTCGAGGGCGAAGAGATGCCTGTACACGTAGAGGGCTTCAACGGTGGCGACCGCACCCGGATTGAGTTGCCGACGGTGCAGAAGGAAATGCTGGAGGCCGTGGCCGCGACGGGTAAGCCTATCATCGTGGTGCTGATGAGTGGAAGCGCATTAGCAGTGAACTGGGCGAACGACCATGCCGCGGCCATTTTGGAGGCATGGTATCCGGGGGAGGAGGGAGGGGCGGCGATTGCCGATACGCTGGCCGGCGATAACAATCCCGCGGGCCGTTTGCCGGTTACGTTCTATGCGAGTACGGAGCAGTTACCTCCATTCGATGACTACTCGATGGCTAAGCGGACTTACCGGTACTTCACGGGCCCGCCGTTGTGGGAGTTTGGTTATGGGCTTAGCTACTCGAAATTCAGGTGGAGCAACGTGAAATTGTCGACAGAGAGGCTGAGGGCAGGTGAACCGCTGGCCTTGGATGTCAACGTGGAGAATATGAGCACGACGAAGGGAGACGCCGTTTCCGAAGTCTATCTCCAGACGCCACCATCGGCAACGGCTCCGATTCGTACGCTGGTGGGATTTGCGCGGACCCCGCTGGATGGTCATCAGCGACGGCTTGTTCATCTGGTGATCGACCCTCGCAGCCTGGGTACGGTATCTGCGACAGGGGCTCGCTCCATCAATGCCGGAGAATACTCCATCTTCGTCGGCGGGCAGCAGCCGGGAAAGGCGGCTGGTGGGGTCACCCAGCGGTTCA
>Ga0157370_10003614_pt1 | contig 18090 bp, 9 predicted proteins | sample C35metaG_FD_113463 | JGI IMG/M metagenome (GOLD analysis project Ga0157370, IMG submission 113463) | Corn rhizosphere microbial communities from Kellogg Biological Station, Michigan, USA - C3-5 metaG | ecosystem: Host-associated > Plants > Roots > Rhizosphere > Soil | place: USA: Michigan...
GCTGCTACGCATTGGTTTAGGTGTAATGTTTATCATTCATGGTTTCCCGAAACTTGCAGGCGGCCCGAACGGCTGGACTGGCTTAGGAGGGAGTATGAAGGTAATCGGCATAGACTTTTTACCGATATTTTGGGGCTTTATGGCCGCTGCTACCGAAACCTTTGGTGGTTTCTTGCTAATTGTAGGGTTGTTTTTCCGTCCGGCGCTAATTTTATTAATCTTTACGATGATTATAGCTGCGCTGGTTCATTTTGGTAAGGGAGACGGATTGGGCGGTGCCAGTCATGCAATAGAATTAGGCATTGTATTTTTCGGACTGATTTTTATCGGCCCGGGGAAGTATAGTGTGGATAAGAAGTGAACTTGGCGCAATTTTCATAGTTGTTCCTATCTTAAAGACTCTGAATCAGTCTTAAAAAAAGCGGCAGAGAAAATACCTGCCGCTTATTCAAATAAATACTAAAAGAATCTTTAGTTTGCAATTGCAGGACTACCAGCACCTGGACTGTTGTAACTATACTCATGTACAGGAACATCCCAGTAATCCCAATAGTTATAGTCTATAAAACATGGCAACAATGTCCAGCTTCCTGCCGGCGTTGCTCCAATCTCTGCATTTGGAACAACTACATTTGCATTTGCTCTACCTCCACCTGCACTCGCTTTTGTGGTAACACCCCAGCGCCTAGCATCGTAAAATGCCAGTCCTCTCAGGGTAAGTGCAATTCTACGTTCTCTCCTCAATTCCTCAAGTGCTTGCGCCTGGTTTAAACCGGTTCCAACTGTAGCAGCCAAACCAGCACCGTTAGCAGTACGCACGCGATCAACAAACAATAATCCGGCATCGATATTGTTGTTTCTAATTTCAACTTCAGCAAGCATAAGTGCATTTTCTTCCCAAGATCCTGCAAAATTTGCGAAACCTGTTCTAGCATTTGTAGACCAGTACCCTCCATTCTGAATTGCAGTGAAGAAATAACGCCCACCGAATTGATATCCTCTGGCCTGTCTGTTCACTTCGGCAAGTGGCAATGTGCTAACACCTTTTACAAAACGTTGGTCACCTGGTTTAAAGTCTTGCGCCCACCGTTCAGATGGATACATCCAACCTGGATTATTAGCATGAGAGTTCCACAATAAAATATGCTGTTGGTTATTTGGAGAAATTCCTTCGGCAGCAACCGCTGAGATTCCCAATAGGAAAGTAATATCTCCCTGAATTAAGCCAGCAGTCGCCAGCGTTTTAATGGTGGTTAGATCGCCGGCGGTTAGTTCGCCAACTTTCTTGTTTACCAAAATGTTTCTGGCTTTATAGGTATTACAGCCCCTGATCCACATTTGCGGCGTAATGGCAACATTAGGCGTTGGTTTATTGAAAGCAGGGATAATTGCATTCATTGTTGAGTTGTACACAGCATCAGCAGCGGCAATTGGCGTTAACAAAGCGATGGCTTTATCAAAGTTAGCATTCGCCTCGGTGATCATCTGTTGACGTGTTTTGTACTGAGAATCTGTACTACCATCAGTTTTATCATTAATTACCCCAGCAACATACATGGAACCGATGCGCGAATAAGCAAAACCTTTCCACCAATACGCCCAAGCCTGTAATGTAGCTTTCTCTGTTGCCGGAATTGTAATTGCCGGATTCTCTATAGCCTGGAGTAAGAAATTGGCCTGTCCGTTAACAAAATAAGCCAGGTTCCATTCATAAATCAAAGCATTTGTTTGAGAGCCGTTGGTTGCCGAGAGATTATTTAAAGCTTTCAATTGCGTAGGTTGATCAATTACCAATACACCTGGAATAACTTTATTATACGGTGCCGGTAAAGTAATTTTATCTACCTGGTTCACATATCTCCATCCCCAGTTACCAGCAGAACACCACTGTTCATCACCCATGAAACTATGCATATTCATTGCATGTACAAGCAAATTGTTTCCAACGTACAACTTACTCCAAATCCCCAAAGCAAACTGCTCTACCCCTTTTACCGAAGCCAATGAACCTGTTGGTGTTGGCGAGTTGGGATCATCCAACTGCAATTCGGACTTTTTACAATTAGTCAAAAACACGACTATTGCAAAAAATGCTATTATTTTCTTCATCTTTTTTAAATTAAAAGTTCTATATACCATTTATTAGAAACCAATATTGAGACTGAACTGAAATGATTTCAAGTTAGGCGCACCATAGTAATCTACGCCAGTGAACGAGCCCATACCAGAAATTGTCCCCCCCTGATTTGTTAATGCCGATGTAGCTTCAGGATCTAATCCTTTATACTTAGTCCAGGTAGCTAAATTTCTGCCTGTAGCAGTAACTGATATCGTTCTTAACCACTTTTGTTTAAGCACATTTGTTAAATCATACGTTACTGACAGATCTCTTAACCTTAAATAGCTACCGTCTTCAATAAAATGAGATAATGGAGTATTGGTATTGTAAAGACTATTATAAAATGCGACAAATGAACCTTCCTGCCCAGCGATAGTAACAGGCTCATCAAAATCCTTATGTAACCTATCCCTGTACATCCATTGCCTGGTTTGATTATACACATCACCACCTTGCACCCAGTCAAATTGGACACCTATGCTTAATTTTTTAAATAATGTAAAGTTATTAATGAATGAACTGGTGAAATCAGGATTCACATTACCTGCTACAGCCAAATCGTCGGCACCTGTTAATACAACATTATAGTTAGCCAAGTTCACCACATAACCATTACTGGCTACAGCATAACCTGCCGCGCTGGCTTCAGGGATATACCTTGTGCCATTGGGTCTTAACTGATCTATGCTGGTTAATGGCCTTTGCATATATAAATCTCCTAAATTTCCACCCGGAGCGAGATAGAACACACCATTTGTAATTGGCACATTATTAGATACGGCTGTTACTTCAGTCTTAGACTTTCCTAATCTAAAGCCAAAATTCCAATCCAGGTTTTTAGATTTATACGCGCTTATATCCATTGAAATATCAAAACCACTACTTTTTAAGCTCACTAAATTGTCTCTCACTCCTGTTGCACCTGAAGAAGGGGCAGCAGGTGCTTCCTGAATAACATCATTAGATTTTCTGCTCCAATAAGTTCCGTTCAGTACCACGCTACTTAACCAATTACCTTTTAATGGAGTTAAGTTTAGATCTGTACCTATTTCTAATTCTGTTGTTTTTTGAATGAGTAGATTTGGATTATTTGCAGTAGCCCTAGTATAAAGTGTTGATCCACTTTCTCCAAAATTCCCCCTACTGAATGTTACCTGCCTGTCATATATACCCGGTTGAACACCTGCCTCTCCATATGCTGCGCGCAATTTCCAGTTGGATACGAAGCTTTTATTTGTAAAGAATTCTGATGGATTGAAGAAAACAGTTCCCCTTGGAAAAGTAGCAGCCGTGCCCTGGCCACCAAAAGCAGAAGAATAATCAGATCTAAAGCCAGCAGAGATACCAAAAAGGTTACCATACTCAACAGTCTGGTTTACTAAGAAACCATAGATCAAAGACTCTTCAAAGCTTTCGCCACCGGTTCTTGTTGTTGCACTTGATAAGGTAAATGGTGGATAAGCGGGCAAGGTTACGCCTTGGGCATAGAAATAATTACTTTTGAATCTCCTGGCGTCATAAGTAACCTGAGTAGTGGTTTTTATTGGTACTTTCAGCTTGAAGTCGTTTTGAAAATCAGTTCTGAAGTACGCACTGGCGTTGCCATAATTCACTGCTGAGTTTTCATATTCTTTAAGGATGCTTCCTTCAATCACAGAACCATAGAAAACAGTTTGAGCCCTTCCTACCTGGTTGAAATAAAAATCACCTTGCTCCCAACGCCGGGTGTCTAACGCGTACTTAACGTCGAATTCCAAGAATTTAGGAAATTTATAATTCAGGTTAAAGTTTTGTACAAGCCTCGGTGTTTTACTATAGCGACTTCTGGCTTCTCGTTCAGCTAAAGGGTTATTTCCATCAGTTAAAGTGCTTGGCTTAACTACATATTGTCCGTTTGTTGGGTTTTGGAATGTAAAATCGATCCATTGCAAAGAGTTGACCAAATTGAAGCGGTTAGACGACAATAAATCTTCCTTTGTATAGATTAATTGCGTAGCACTTCTAAAGTTTAATCCTTTAACCGGATTGAACCCAAAATTTAGGTTCAAATTTGTTCTGCTGTACTTATTACTGTATACATCTTGCTGAGAAAGGTTCGAAGCTCCGAATGAATAATCAGTCTTCTCTGATCCGCCCCTAATTGTTAGCGAATTAGTAAAGGTGTTCGCTACTTTATTTCCCTGGTCTATGTGATCATAAACTGGTAATAAAATAGGTTTGTTGTTTTGAACTGTTTTATCTGTACCAAAAGGTAATGCAGTTGGGTTCGGCCATACACCAATAGCACTAGGCGCTAATATGGCGCCATTACTCGCCACAATATTGCCAGCTGCATCAGTAACCCAGTGATGGTTAGTTGCAATTAAATCATTTAATCTAACAATCCTGTCGTTGCTGTACCTAGAGGCTACATCAATAATCAATTTACTGTTTTTAGCCCCTTTTTTCGTAAAAATCTGAATTACACCATTACCACCCTGAGCGCCATATAACATCCCGCCGGCTGACCCTTTAACAACCTCCACACGATCTACTGTGTTCGGATCAATAGAGGTTAATAGATCGGAACTTGCCTGTACTCCATCTATCAAAATTAAAGGAGAAGCACTAGAAAGGTTGGTAAACCCACGCAGAATGATCTGCGCATTGGCTCCCGGCTGACCACTTCTTTGTATGATTTGAGCACCTGCAATTTGACCCTGCAATGCCTGTGTCACATTTGTTGTTGCACTTTTCGGGAAATCTTTAGCATCTAATGTTGCAACATCAATTGGCACGAGCTTTTTTTGAGTAGCTACGCCAACACCTGTTACAACTACATCTGAAAGTGTTTTTGAATCATCTACCAGAACAATGTTGATTACATTTCCTGATCCAATCGTTTTGGTCTGTGGCAAAAAGCCAATAAAAGAAAACTCTAGTGAGGTGGCTTCTGAGGTTACTCTGATCGAATACCTACCATCTGCTCCGGTTATGCCCCCCCCATTGGAGCCCTTAATTTTAACACTTACTCCGGGGAGGGGTAATCCATCTTCCCGGGCCGTAACTGTTCCTGTGATTGTTCGATTTTGCGCTATTGCCGAGGAGGCAATAAATAGCAATATGAACAAACTTTGTAGAAGTTTTTTCATAAAAAATTTAGTTTAGTTTAGTTAATAATCGTGCATTGGTCTTGTATTCTGCAATACAAATTCAACAATAAAAACTGCACATATTTTTACTGCGCCTGTTTAAAGCTTAATGATTAATGACTGGGATATTTGAGTGAATAAATAGGATGATTTATTTAATTTTTTTAAATGCGCCAATGGTGGTTCTTAAGTCGCATCTTTAATCTGAATGCCTGTTACAGGGGGATCTTTGTAGCCTCTTCTGGCCACATCAGTACTTTTGATTGTTCTTTCTTGCTTTATTGCTCCGGGTGCAATGAATAACAATGAGAACAAACTCTGGGCGAGTTGTTTCATAAATAATAGTTTAGTTTCCGTTTAACAACCCAATATAGCACTTAGAAAAACGCTATGCAAGTTTTAAAAAACAAAAAATCAGCTAATTTTTTATACTAATTTTTAAAAAAGATAAAAAAATAAACCAAAAATCACATTTTAAACACACAAAAGGCTAAAAACAACATTTAAACAAATCAAAATCCGCAAATAGTTTATCAAAAAAGATACAAATACATTGAAATGAGATTAGAATACTGTTAATTACGCTTTTTTAACTTTACATTTTTACATCACAACGCTTTTACAAGATATATTTAATATTTTTCTCATAGTCCAAGCAAACTTACCTGGCATGGCTTTCTATTATCTTGTATATTATTTTTTTGAATCGTAAGCTAACCCTACTGTACATCCGATATTATAGTTTCACCCTGAAGTGCACTTAGGCGATTTTGAGCAAGTTCATCCTGACCTTCAGTTTTTATTTTTTGAGCTTTTTTCCAGTTGCGAGGTAAAAAACTCCTGAAACTGGTTGTTGGGATTGCAGATAACTGTTTCAGGGCATCCTTCAGCCAGATCATAGGATTTATCCCATATAATTTACAGCTACGTAACCTATCGGTTTGGTTTCTCTTTTTTGGACTAATGCGGTTACCACAACTTTTGATAGAGACTTTGAGCCTGTTTCTAAAGATGCATTAAAACACTACCTGTAATAGCAATTTCTTGTGTGGAATAACCTAACCAGAGAAAAAATTAGCATCTTGGTTTATGCACTTACCTTAATAGAAAATTTACCTGCGGCATTTGTAGACACGCCAGAGTTTGATGCGTCTTTAATTCTTACACCTACTCTGGGGAGCGGTAATCCGTCTTCCTGAGGCGTAATTGTTCTTTCTTGCGTTATTACCGAGGAGGAGGGAGGCAGTGTTGATAAGAAATAAAAAGGGGATTGTAGATTTACAACCCCCTTTTTATTTTAATTATCTGTCATTAATCTATTTAATGATAACTCTTCTGAAGATATTGGCCAAATGTAACCGGTTTCAGTTGGCGACTTAGCTGGTGCACTTCCTTTTAATGGAATAGTTAGCAACAAACGCGTTAAATCTGGAGCTCTTAAACCTTCTCCTAAAAACTCTATTCTTCTTTCTAATAATAAAGCATCTGTAAAATCGCTAACAGTAGCAGGAGCAAGCACTGTAGTTGCATCTGAACGTTGACGGACAGCATTTAATAACAACAATGCCTGGGCATCAACAGTATTTGTACTACGAACCCTTGCTTCTGCTAGATTGAGAAGCACTTCAGCCCATCTAATTACGGGAACATAGTCGGTATATGGACTTGCGGTGGTAAATTTAGCTACAAACTGTTTTGATGCTGCTGAGGTAAAAATTAAAGCTCTTCTTTTATCTGTAGATTTCCAACCTGTATTAGCGATAACACCAACAGGGTTCAACGAAAACTCTGTTGTGCCTGGAGTGGCATTTGTAAAGTAAAAATACGATGCTAAAGAGTTTTGTGTTCCAGGATAATCCAAAGGACTGGCAGAAGAAGTCATTGGTAATGAAAATACAGACTCTGCGGTAGTATATGGCGTTTTGAATACAGTAGTAATATCCGCGACCAAATCATTCGGCACATTTACCTTCGCTTTAAACGGCGCTACAGCTGGCACCAATTTATTTGCTTCTGTAATAACATCGGCCCATTTGCCCATACTTAAATAAACCCTCGTTTTCAAGGCGATGGCGGTATTTTTATGCGCCCTTGTAGTGTTAAGCAAAGCTGTGGCATTTGTAGCTGGAAGATTTGCTTCTGCATAATTTAAATCAGAAATGATCTGGGTATATACTTGATCTACGGTACTTCTCTCTAAATCTGAAAAACCAGGGCCTGTAATCCCTGTTAATCGCAGTGGTAGGCCTGGCTTACTGCCGTTTCCATCGGCATATGGCCTCGCAAAAACCTGTAATAAACTGTAATAAGATAAAGCCCTGATTAATCTCGCTTCGGCAGTATATTTTGCACCTTGGGCATCACCAACTACAGCATTTCCCTTGGAAGCCATACCATCAATAAAAACATTACATCTGTTAATGGTTACATAGGCCTGAGACCATAAACTTTTAACCGAAGTTGCACTGTTGGCAAGATTCATGCTCCAAACATCGGATGCCGTTACCAAGTTTCCGGTTTCGTTTATAAAATCTTCTCCTCTTATACTTCCGTAAACCAAATATCTACCTCCGTAAAAGGAGCCGTTTTTTAATGACCCATATAATGAATTTGCCTGACTTTCAATCCGGAATTGTGTATCGAAAGCATTTTCTGCAGCCACAGAAGTTTTTAGTGCAGGGTCTAGAAATTCTCTTTTGCAAGAACTTGTAAATACGACCGCCGAACACAGTATTGCTATATATAAATTTCTTTTGTTCATGATTTTTTCCTTTATATTTTAAAAACCTAAGCTAAGTCCCATGGTATAAGTCCTCGCATTTGGACCAGAGTTCCTATCTGACCCCTGACCAGAAGAGGTTGCCCCATTTGAAGAAACTTCTGGGTCTGGACCAGGGTATTTAGTTATAATGGCAAGGTTTTGACCTGCTACATAAACACGAAGACGGTTAATGCCTGATTTTCCGAACGCAGTTTGGGGAATAGTATAACCAAGGCTTAGATTTCTTAATTTAACAAAATCTCCTTTGAAAATATTAATATCCAATGGAATAGTATTACCATAAGAAACGTTATCAGTGTATACTGCCCTTGGGAAATCGGTGATATCACCAGGTTTTTGCCAACGGTTCAACACATCAACAGCATTGTTCCAATACCTCTGATCATGCAAACCTGCATTTGTTCCATAAGATACCCAGAAACCCAATTGATAGGTTAACATTACATTAAGATCAAAATTTTTGTAACGGAAAGTATTATCAAAACCACCATAGAACTTAGGTGCAGTATTGTGGTACATTTCCGCGTCAGCACTTTGGGTAATAGCTGGTGCAGTAGTACCATTATCAAGATAAGTCCAGTTTGCTTGACCAGTAGGCACGATATGTTGATAAGTAACTGCTCTACCCGCTTTGTTATAGAATATTCTTCTTCCAGTTGCTGGATCTACACCGCCAGTACGCACCACATAAAGATAACCAATAGAATAACCAGGAATAGACCGGTTAACATTTTCTCCTGTTGTGGTAGAGCCTGTTGGAGTTATAATTTCAGTTAAACCAGGTGCTAAGGAAGTAACCTCATTTTTATTATAGGCAATATTGAAGTTGCTGGTCCAAGAAAAATCTGTAGATTTAAGCGGCGAAGCGTTTACATTAAACTCCCAACCCTTGTTGTACATAGAACCAATATTGGTAGCAACAGTTGATGGAACACCCGTTGACGGAGATTGAGATACGTTAAGGATCAAACCATCGATGTTATTTTTGTAGTAATCAATTTCAAAATCGATCCTGCCTTTTAAGATACCGAAGTTAATACCAATATCCGTCTTTTTACTGGTTTCCCAGGTAAGCTCCTTGTTTCCGGCAGCACTGTAGATAGATGATGGAATACCACCATATAAAGCAGAGCCATAAGTAGAGAAAGTAGCATAGTCTCCAATGCCGGAGATATTACCAACCTTACCATAACTTCCTTTAATTTTAAAGCTACTAAATACCTTATCTAAACCAGCACTTGCCCAGAAATTCTCTTTAGTAATTTCCCAGCCAGCAGATGCTCCCCAGAACGTTCCTTTTTTAATCCCTAAAGCCGAATACTCATCTTGCCTTAAGTTACCGCTCAAGAAATATTTGCCATCGTAGTTGTAGTTCAAACGGCCGAAATAAGATAATAAGTAATTTTCGCCGTAAGCTGCCCCTGTAGAGTTATTTAATGTAAAACCAGCCTGAACAACATCATAAGCTGGATCTGTTAAACCTTGGCGGTCTATACCGTAACCCGTAACCGTATTTCTTTGTTGTTCCTGCCCAACCAGCAAATTGAAACTGTGCTTAGAAATTTCGTAGTCTGCTTGCGCCGTGTTGGTCCAGGTCCAGTTTTTCCTTTTACGGAAAGCACCAATGGCTTCACCGCTCACACCCTGACCAGGCCCATGAACAGGATTATAGAAAATATCGTTATCACTATTAATATAATCAATACCATACATTGATTTCAGGTTTAACCATTTGAATGGACTAACTTGTAAATAAGCATTAGATTGTAAATGGTCTAGCTCATTATTTTCCCTGTTTAAAGAAAGTACCTGAGCAAAATTGTAAAAACCAACCTGGTTACCTGTTACAATATTATTCATTGGGCCAACAAATGTAGCTCCTAAGTTAAAACTACCATCATTGTTATATGGCGACACATTTGGCGAGTTTACCAATGTGGTTCTGGCTAAGCCTGCAGTGCCATAGGCTTCTCCATTTAATGAACCTGAAGAAATTGCAGCTAAGTTTTTCTCATTAGAGTAAGATAATTTACCACCGATGGTGATGAATTTATTCAATTTACTATCTATATTGAATAATCCATTTAATCTCTTGAAATCATTTTTCTGATAAATACCTTGTTGGTTTGTATAGCCAAAACCCATATAATACTTGGTATTTTCAGTTCCGCCAGAAACATTTACATTATGGTTTTGTGAAACACCTGTGCGATAGGCATAATCGTACCAATTGGTATTGATTGGCTGTCCATCGGGGCCATTGGTTAAAGCGAATTTCTGAATCTGCGAAACACCGTTGAAAGTTACATTCACGCTTCCCGGGCGTATAGCGTTTGCATTAGCAATAGCTTCGTTTTTATAATCGGTATATTGAAAAGCGTTAAGTAATTTTGGTAAGCGGTAAGCTTCTGACCAGCCCACCCAAAAATCATAATTCACTTTCGGCAAGCCTGTTTTACCCCTTTTAGTAGTAACGAACACAACACCGTTGGCTGCACGGCTACCATAAATAGCGGTTGAGGCTGCGTCTTTGGCAATATCGATACTCTCAATATCATTTGGGTTAATACTCGATAAAGGGTTTGCAGCAGAGGCCGTTAAACCTTGGTCGCCTGTGGTTGCTACCACACCATCAATTACGAATAGAGGCTGAGAACTTAACGAAATAGAGTTAGTACCCCTTATCCTGAATACAGGCGGAGTATTTAACACACCCGCAGGGACAGTGATCTGCACACCCGAGGCTCTACCCGCCAAACCCGCCTCCAAGCTCTGAATAGGTTTTTGCGCAATAGCTGCTCCACTTACCGATGCAGTACTTCCGGTAGTTTCTCCACGCTTTTGGGTACCATACCCCACTACAACAACATCTGTTAATGTCTTTGAATCACTTTCTAATGCTACATTCAATGTATTTGAAGAACCAATGACTTTGGTTATAGAAATAAATCCAATAGACGTAAATTCTAATGATGTTATACTCCGTGCAACTTTAAGGGAAAATTTACCATCTGCACCAGTAGTGGTTCCGCCTGATGCACCTTTGATTTTAACAGTAACACCTGGAAGTGGCAATCCATCTTCGCTGGCCGTAACTGTTCCTGTGATTGTTCGATCTTGCGCTATTGCTGAGGTGGCAATAAATAGCAATATGAACAAACTTTGTAGAAGTTTTTTCATAAAAATAATTTAGTTTAGTTAATAATAATCCAATATATGATTTAGTATTCTGTAATGCAAATTTTACATTTTTAAATTTGCATTATTCAACCAAAAATCAAAGTACCCTTAAAGAACAGATTAGCTCTATTTAGTCAGACAACCTGCTTTTTTGTAAAATTAAAAGAAATAATATTTGTTAATGATGAGATATGCTATCGTAATTTACAACAGTGGTGGCTCTGTCAATTGAAATTTCATTTTAATACATAAATCAGAAAGAGATGATGGATCATGCGCACAATAGGGATTTTCTCAGTAGTTCGATCGTAATTTGTTGAAAAATTTGCAATAAAAGAACACACCCGCGAACTTTTTAGAAGTTTTTTCATAAAAATTTTATTTTAGTTAATAATATTCTACAATATAGCACTTATAGCAACCAATACAAACAAAAAAACTATAGAAATCAGGAAACACAGCGTATAAATATAAAATTCAAAAAAAAATCAACAAAAACAATGAATATTATAACAAATAAGGCACCGACGAGTTAAACAAATATTAAGATAAAGCTGACAGTAAAGGTTTAGAAAAATAAATAGCTTATAAATAATGGTTTTACTTAAATGTTTTAAAACAACCTATTATACTCATGGCGAAATAAGCTAATTTTTATAATTCCCAATTAAAGGTCTCGGAAACAAGGTTTAGAAAGCTAAAACACTATATCAATAGCTATAGACAATATATATAAAACCAGAAAAGGCTAAACCTTATGCAGAAAACATACAAGGCCTGCCTAGGAGAAAGGGACTAGGAGCGAGATGAACCAGCTCTTAAGATTGGTTAATAGCAAATCAATGGCTGCAATCGCAAGGTTAATATAAACGCTTTGTTATATTAAAAATTATCGAATCAAATACACTCAAATTTAAATTTCAGGATGCCTGCCACGCCTGGAAAACTCACAAAAATTACCACAACAGGTTAAATAGAGTTATAATAAATTAGCAATTTAATTACATCTTCTTCTTTTTTAAGGTTAAGCTTATTTGTTTCTGCAAATCTTTCAAGTTCGTCTTGTTTATTACCAATACCAGCAATTATGGATTTACGATCGAGCTTTATTCTTTTTAATACCGCCTTACCATCGCTTAAATAATAATATACAATTGGCTCTACTGTTTTATCTGTTACAGCCGAATTATATACTCTTGACTCATAAATTTTCTTTATAGTTCTTTTTATTAGTTGTATTCTGGAATTGTTCTCATATACTAACTTTTGGTAATATGATTTCTCTGTTGCTCCATCGATAGGCACAAATCCATTAACAAAATAAGTTTCATTGAAAAGTCCATCAACAGAAACCGTTGCCATCTTAAATTCCAAAACAGGGCTTTTAAAAGCCATAACAGCGTCATTCTGACCTAAGAAAAACACTTCGTCCAATACCTGATCGTACTTTAACTTTACACCTTTATAAAGTTTACCATCAGCTAGCTTTATAACAGCATCGAGCCAGTTATCATTAAAAAACGGAGAGCCGTGTACATCAGTATACCGCATTGATTTCATTGGTGGGTTACCAGATACTGCATCCGCAATAAAAACTTCAGCTTGTGCTTTTAATAAATGAGGCACACAAATTAAAGCTAGCAGAGATAAGAAGACAAATCTATTAGTTTTCATCATATAAGAATAAAAAAGGCTAGGTGATTAACCTAGCCTTTTAACATCATTTATTAGTAACCTGGGTTTTGAGCCAAGTTTGGATTTTTTTGAGTATCGTAAAATGGAATTGGAAAAATTACATAATTAGATCCGTACGCTTGTGCGGCAACTACACTATGAGCAGGTATTCCTCGTCCTGTACGTAAATAATCAAATGATCCCTGTCCTTCAAACGCAAGTTCAATTCTTCTTTCTGTTAAAATAGCCGCAATTAAATCTGCCTTAGTAGCTGCAACAACAGGATCAGCTAATGATCTTGCTCTTACTTGGTTTAATAAGCCTAATGCAGTTACATCAATTGTAGTAGCTAAATTGGCTAAAGCTTCTGCCTTAATTAATAAGATTTCAGAATATCTTGAAACCGGAACCCAATCCGTAACACCTAAGTATTTAGTGGTCCAGTAAGAACCCGCTTGTTGAATAATCAAGTTTTTAAATCTTAAATCCTTAGCTTGATCCATTAAAGCAACATATTCATTACTTACTGTAATATCGCCTCTTTTTGATGGTGCATAGTGCTGACCCAAAGCGTTATTGGTATTTGGGTTATCACCACCATTCATTGCTACAGAAAAGATACTTTCTTTTGTAGTGTAAGTTCTAAATGCAGTTAACGGATCTGCATTCAATCCATACTTACCTGAAGAGATAATTTTATCAGCATAAGTATTTGCTTTGGTATAATCTCCTTTGTAAAGATACAATCTAGCTAATAGCGCCTGAGCAGCGCCTTTGGTTGCTCTTGCAACGTTTAATAAAGTAGGATCTCCATAATCAACCGGAAGCTTAGCTTCAGCATCAAGTAAATCAGCTTCTATTTGATTGTAAACATCAGCTACACTTGATCTCGAAACCTGATTAGCATCAGAGAAAGGCGCGTCAGAACTAGTTAAAACCAAAGGAACACCTGGATGCGTTGCAGAAGCCGTAAATTTATATGGCTGTGCATACAAATTCACTAAATAGAAATAGCACAAAGAACGGATATATTTAGCTTCACCTGTGTACTGATTAACTTTAGCGCCAGAAACGATGTTTCCAGAAGCTGCTAAGTTTTTAACAAACAAGTTTACTTCACCAATGGTTCTATAAGCAGCTTGCCAAGCTGTTCCAATGAACGCACTGTTAGAATTAACCGTTGTAAACTGTGGTAGCGGGTTAAAATAAGATGATGGATTTACATCTGTACCACGTACATCAGCATAAATCAATACACGACCGCCAAAATACTCAGCATTCTGCAATTGATCATACATACCCACAGAGGCTTTTTCTACACGATCAGCTGTCTCAAAAGCCGAAGAAGGAGAAAGACTGGTTAAAGGCTCTTCGAAGATATCTTTTTGACAAGATGAAAGTGCCAAAATCGATACTGCAAATAGCGCAGTCTTTATATTTCTGAATTTATAATTTATTTTCATGATATTTTTCTTAGAAAGTTGCTGTTAAACCGATAGTATATGTTCTTGGCTGAGGAATGGCTCTGTTATCATAACCAACAGCAATATTTGTGTTATTTCTGTTACTGTTAACCTCAGGATCTATACCACTATATCCTGTAATAAGAAATGCGTTATATACTTGCGCAGATACTCTCAAATTAGTCATACCCAATTTCTGAAGATACTGGCCTTTTAATCTATAACCTAATGAAATTGCTCTTGCTCTTAAGAAATCACCTTTTTCAAGGAATCTGGTTGAAGCTTGGTTGGCTGTTTGATCCAACATATTCAATCTCGGAATATCAGTAATCTGCCCTGGGGTTGTCCAACGATCTAAAATTCTGGCATCATTGTTTTGGAAAGTATTTACCAATAAACCAGATAGTGTAGAGTTATAGATGTAGTTACCTCCTTGGTAAACCAATGAGATATTGAAATCAAAATCTTTATAAGTAAAAGTGTTATCAAAACCACCATACCATTTAGGTGCGCCAGTTTTTCCATCTAAATATACCTGATCTGCAGCAGTAAGAGATGTAGCTGTTCCGTCTGCTAAAGTATATTTTTGAGTAGCCTGGTTCCATATTTTTTTAGTTACACCATCAGCTGCATACCAGGTTGGATAACCAGTTTGAGGATCTACACCCGCCCATTGAACCAATTTGTAAGTTCCTAATGCACGGCCAACACTTGCAACTGTACTTGCTGAAGCAATATCTGCATTGTTGTTAGAAGCAACTAAACTTGTAATTCTGTTTTTGATTCTTGTAAAGTTGAATGATGAAGTCCAGTTAAAATCTTTAGTCTGGATGTTTTTGGTGTTTAAAGTTACCTCAATACCAGCATTTTTCATCGAACCAATATTGGTTGTAATTGATGAGTTTGGCACACCCACAGTATAAAGAACCGGAGCAGCTAAAATTAAGTCAGATACATTGGTATTGAAATAATCCAAAGTAATACCAATTCTGCTGTTAAGGATGTTTGCATCAAATCCAACATTTAATTTCTTTGAGGCTTCCCATCTTAAATCAGCATTTCCTAACTGACTGCTTGAAAAACCGTTAACTGTAGTATAACTTCCACCTGAATAAAGTGTTCTAGCTGCATAAGAACCTACACCTCTAGAGTTACCTACTAAACCATAACTACCTCTAATTTTTAAGTAATTAATATATTTGTTATCCTTTAAGAAACTTTCTTGAGAGGCGATCCAGCCTGCAGATACACTTGGGAATTTACCCCAACGGTAAGCAGCACCGAAACCAGAGAAAGCATCTGCTCTCACTGCACCCTCAATAAAGTATTTGTCGTCATAAGTATAACCAGCTCTACCAAAATATGACTCTAGGCCATTTGAGAACAAACTACCACCTGATGCAAGTAATACAGTACCAGATGAAGGATCTGCACCTGTATAAGCACCATCAATAATGTTCTGAAAGAATGGATCAGCAAAGTTATTTGCCGAAGCATAAATTTGCTGTTGTTTAGTATACTGATATTCGGCACCTGCTGTTAAGCTAATGCGGTGTTTTTGAGCAATTGTTTTATCATATGTTGCAAAATTCTGCCAAACCCATTGGTTTCTAGTTAAAATATAATCCTGAACTAAACCTAAGTACGACAGACCTAAACCAGCAATAAGTGGGTTAGAGTACTGATCTTCAAAATTGCTTTGATAATCAACACCAAATTTCGATGTAATTTTTAAACCACTAATTGGTTGAATTTCTACATAAGCATTTCCAACAAAGTTTTGTGGTGTATTTTGATTTCTTTGTAAATCAACAGTTGCAATTGGATTGTAAACGCGGTTTCCAATGAAACTAGTTCCTAAATAAGAAGTAACGTTATTTCCTAAACCTAAATAACCTACAGGTGAAGTTGAAGTTAAGTTATAACCTTTAGGTCCATTCGGATTGAATACGGCAACAGTAGGAGCAGCATTATAACCAGAAATAGAAGCACCAGCCAAGTAACCATCAGTTAATACACCATAGTTAATACTTTTTGTGTAAGAAATTTCAACTCCAGATCTTAACCATTTTTTAGGCCTAACATCAACGTTCGCTCTAACAGATCCTGTTTTTAATTTATTACCATAAAGGATACCTTCTTGATCAGCATATCTAACAGAACCGTAATAAGTTGCCTTATCAGTACCACCCGAAATAGATACGGTATTATCAAAAGTTTTACCTGTTCTGAAAATTTGTTTCATCCAGTCCGTTCTATCAGGGGCGCCGTCGCCATCAATATCACTATCTTTAGCAATAACACCTACAGCAGCACCGTATCTATTAGTTGCTTTTTCATTGTTGATCAAATTGAACTGATCGCCATTTAAAAGATCTGGAACTTTTGAAGCCGTTGCAAAATTAGTTTTAGAATCGATAGTAAAGAGAGTAGTTCCGTTTTTACCTTTCTTTGTTGTAATTAAGATTACCCCATTTGCAGCTCTTGATCCGTATAGTACAGATGCACCCGCATCTTTCAATACTTCAATAGATTCGATATCGTTTGGATTGATCAAAGCTAATGGATCGAAACGTGTACCATTACCGCCGTTGAAAAGGTTCAAGTTTTCAAGTGTATTAGCAGGAATACCATCAATTACGACTAGAGGCAATGAACTTGTTGAGATTGAGTTAATACCACGAATACGGATAGAAACACCATCAGCTAAAGTACCACCGGAACTAGAAATCTGTACACCAGCTGCTTTACCAGATAAAGCTTTATCAAAACTTTCGATAGGCAGGCTTGCAAGATCAGATCCTTTTACTTTTGAGATTGAACCGTTAACGTCTTTTACAGCTTTAACTCCGTAACCCACAACAAGTACGTCTGTTAATGTTTTAGAATCAGCAGCTAAAATAACGTTTACCACCCCCGATGCCCCAATTGCTTTTGTTTGCGAAATAAAACCAAGGTAAGAGAATTCTAAAGAGGTAATGTTGGCAGGTAAACTGATAGAGAACTTTCCATCAGATCCTGTTTGAGCAGCAATCTTGGCTCCGGCAGCCTTAACACTTACCCCAGGTAAAGGTAATCCATCGTCTCCAGATGTAACTGTACCTGTAATTGTTCTGTTCTGCGCAAATGCAGCCGACGCTACAAACAAAAGAACGAACAAACTTTGTAGAAGTTTTTTCATGAAATTTAAGTTAGTTAATGATATAGTTATTTGAAGCGTTAAATATAACTGAGTTAACTAACATTTTAACAAAATTTAACAAAACAAACGCACATAATGACCTTATTTTGACAATATTATTGTCTGATTAAAAAGGCGGATTTGGGGAGATTATCTACAAAATGTACATATTATAATCATATTTTACCTCAAAATTAGCGAAAATTGCCATTTAGACATTTTAAACGCAATTAATACATTTTCAAAAAACTGTGCCAAAATATAATTCCTGTAAAACTCATTACACAACTCTTACTATAAACAAAAAGAGATTTCCATTGAGGAAATCTCTTTTTTTACAACTGCTCATCAATGAGCTTTATAATTAACTAGCATCTAAGGAAGGTCTTCCAAAAATCCCGTTTTATGGTAGCCGCTTACTTTATATACAGTTCCGTTTACATTTAATTCAAAATAAATTGAATCTGTTGGGCTTTTAGAAACAGGGCCTTTGGTACCATTCGGAATAATCTTTCCATTTGCAATGGAAAAACTTGCGGGCTTCCCGGCAGTGGTAGATA
>Ga0157370_10003621_pt1 | contig 18073 bp, 17 predicted proteins | sample C35metaG_FD_113463 | JGI IMG/M metagenome (GOLD analysis project Ga0157370, IMG submission 113463) | Corn rhizosphere microbial communities from Kellogg Biological Station, Michigan, USA - C3-5 metaG | ecosystem: Host-associated > Plants > Roots > Rhizosphere > Soil | place: USA: Michigan...
GCTTCTTGAACTGGGTAATAGTTTCTGTCGATTACTTTGTTCAGGTTACGAGTTACACGTTTTGTAACGTTGTAAAGCGCTTCGTGATCGAATTTTCCGTTTTCAATAAACATTGGTAACGAAATAGAAGCCAAGTTACAAACTGCGATTTCATCTTTAGAAGTAAACTCCATAATCTCTGTACACAAGTTAGAAGAACGAATTGTTCCTAAGTTCTTGTGGTTTGATTTACGGTTTGCTGCATCTTTGTACAACATATATGGTGTTCCGGTTTCGATTTGAGATTCTAGGATTTTCTCCCATAACTCACGTGCACGAATTGTTTTTCTACCTTTTCCTCTAAATTCGTAATCCGTATATAATGCTTCGAATTCATCTCCGTAAACATCATATAATCCAGGACATTCGTTAGGACACATTAAAGTCCAAGTTGTATCTTCCTGAACACGTTTCATAAATAAATCTGAAGTCCACATGGCGAAGAATAAATCTCTCGCACGCATTTCTTCTTTTCCTGTATTTTTCTTTAAATCCAAGAATTCGAAGATATCAGCATGCCATGTTTCGATGTAAATCGCAAAACTTCCTTTACGTTTTCCGCCGCCTTGATCTACGTAACGAGCCGTATCGTTGAATACTCTCAACATCGGAACAATTCCGTTTGAAGTTCCGTTTGTACCACGAATGTAAGATCCTGTTGCACGAACGTTATGAATAGAAAGTCCAATTCCTCCCGCTGACTGCGAGATTTTTGCTGTTTGTTTTAATGTATCGTAAATACCGTCAATACTATCATCCTGCATAGCCAAAAGGAAACAAGAAGACATTTGCGGCTTTGGAGTTCCTGCATTAAACAACGTTGGCGTTGCATGTGTAAAGAACTTTTTAGACATTAAATCGTAAGTCTCAATTACCGATTTTAAATCGTCTAAGTGAATACCAACAGAAACACGCATTAACATGTGCTGCGGACGCTCTACGATTTTTCCGTTTATTTTTAACAAATAAGAACGCTCTAAGGTTTTAAAACCAAAGTAATCGTAATTAAAGTCTCTTGTATAAATGATATGAGAATCTAAAAAAGCTGCATTTTCCTGAATCAATTTAAATACGTCATCTGCAATTAATGGCGCATCTTGTCCATTTCTTGGATTTACGTAGTGATACATATCTTTCATCGTTTCTGAGAAAGATTTTTTAGTATTAGAGTGTAAGTTTGATATTGCCACACGTGCTGCCAATTGTGCATAATCCGGATGTGCAATAGTCATAGATGCTGCAGTTTCTGCCGCAAGATTATCCAATTCAGAAGTCGAAACTCCATCATACAATCCTTCGATAACTCTCATCGCTACCTTTACCGGATCTACAAGCTCGTTTAAGCCGTAGCACAATTTTTTGATTCTTTCTGTAATCTTATCAAACATTACGGGCTCTCTGTGGCCATCTCTTTTTACTACATACATAAGCTTACCTTTTTAGTTATTGGAAAAAATGAAAGTAACTAGAAAACGAATTCCAGTACTTAAACATTGCGTGTTTTTAAATTATTTTTCGAGAATTACAGGATTCTCAATAGTTGTCCTTTCCCAGTTTGGAAATCAAACCGAAAAGCCGTTAAAATTGCCATTAAACCTCAGATTTGGGTGATAGAGATTTAACCTAATAAATTGTTCTGTAAATATTAATTCAGGCTTTAGATAAAATAGGCCGGAATTAATTTTGCTGTTGTTCTAAAAATCTGCGTCAAATGAAATTTTTTGAGCATCGCTGTCCGTGTTCATCACACCAGATTTTTGATACTCGGCAACACGTTTTTCAAAGAAATTAGTTTTTCCCTGAAGAGAAATCATGTCCATGAAATCGAATGGATTTGCTGATCCGTAAACACGTTCGCATCCTAATTCAACCAAAAGTCTGTCAGCAACGAACTCTAAATATTGTGTCATTAGAGCTGCGTTCATACCAATTAAACTTACCGGAAGAGATTCAGTTACAAAATGTCTTTCGATGTCTAAAGCATCAACAATAATTTCTTTAATTCTGTCTTTTGGTACTTTATTTACCAAATGGTGATTGTGCAAGTGAACTGCAAAATCACAATGTACGCCTTCGTCTCGAGAAATCAACTCATTAGAAAAGGTTAAACCTGGCATTAAACCACGTTTTTTCAACCAATAAATTGAACAGAAAGCACCGGAGAAAAAGATTCCTTCAACAGCAGCAAAAGCGATTAGTCTTTCGGCAAATGAATCAGATTCGATCCATTTTAAAGCCCATTCTGCTTTTTTAGCAATTGCAGGAAAAACTTCCAAAGCATTAAACAACTCAGCTTTTTCGCCTTCGTCTTTTACGTAAGTATCAATTAATAGTGAATAAGTTTCACTATGAATATTCTCCATCATAATTTGAAAACCGTAAAAAAACTTCGCCTCAGCATATTGAACTTCGTTTACAAAGTTCTCAGCAAGGTTCTCGTTTACGATTCCGTCTGAAGCAGCAAAAAATGCTAAAATGTGTTTAATGAAATATCTTTCGTCGTCATTCAATTTATTGTTCCAATCTGTCAAGTCTTGGTGTAAATCAATTTCTTCAGCTGTCCAGAAACTAGCTTCCATTTTTTTATACCATTCCCAAATATCATGGTGTTTGATAGGAAAAATAACGAAACGATTTTTATTTTCTTGTAATATTGGTTCTACTTGTGACATGACGAATTCTGTTTAATTTTTATACCGAAATTTTACTTTTTCAGTAGACTACAAAGATTGTCATTTAACGCCAAAAATAAAAGTCAAACTTATTCACAATCTGGCGTAGTTTTTAACAACGCTAAAAATTTGAAACATTTTTCATACAATAATTAATTTACTGTAAATGAATAGCTTAAAACCACCAACTATACCTTAAAGCCCCGTAAAATATAGACTTTTTAATATAAAAAGCAAGAAATTTTTAATAGTTTTAAAAAAGTTTTTTTGAGTTAAAACTTTATTTTTTTGAGTCAAAATAGAATACCTCAAAAAGGTATTTATTACACTTCAAATTTTAAGAATTTTTAAGTTCCTCGGCTACTTTTTCAAGTTCCATATACCAGTCTTGACCAAAACGGCGAATCAGAGCTTCTTTTACAAATTTGTATACCGGAACTTCTAATTCTTTTCCTAAAGAACAAGCATCGTCGCAAATATCCCATTTATCGTAATTTACGGCAGCAAATTCCGTGAAGTCTTTTACACGAATTGGATACAAATGACATGAAACTGGTTTTTTCCAGTCTGCAATTCCTTCGTTGTACGCTTGCTCGATTCCGCAAAGAGCGGTTTTTCCATCAAAAATTACGTAGGCACAATCTTTATTATCGATAAGCGGTGTTTCAAGATCACCGTCGGTTCCGGTTACCCAGGTTCCTTGTGCTTCGATTGCAGCGATTCCTTCTTTTCTTAAAAAAGGTTTCACCTTTGGATAAATTTCTTCTAAGATTTTAGTTTCAGCCTCATTTAAAGGCGCGCCCGCATCTCCATCAACACAACAAGCCCCTTTACAAGCTGACAAGTTGCACACAAATTCTTTTTCCAGAATATCTTCTGAAATAATAGTTTTACCTAACTGAAACATGATAATAAAATACTCTAATTTATAAAGTGCAAAGATAGTCAAAGAAAGCAGATAAAACACTCTAAATATTTAACCGCAAAGCACGCAAGGAATTACGCAAAGAACACAAGCTTATTGCTTTTTTTCTTTGCGACCCTTTGCGTAAATCTTTGCGAATCTTTGCGGTTAAACTCTCAATTGTTACAAATATCACTTTTTTAACAAACAAAACATGTTTTTATAACAAAAGTACATTGTATTGAAAAAACACCTAACTTTATTATCTACTTTTGCAGCAGTTTTTAAATCCTTAAAATCAAAGCAGTATGTTAGAAATAGACTTTAAAGAGATCGTTACAGTAAGTATGGTGCTTTTTGCAGTAATTGATATTGTAGGTTCAATTCCGATTATTGTAAATCTAAGAGCAAAAGTGGGACATATCGAATCTGAAAAAGCTTCGATTGTTGCCGGAGCTATTATGATTCTTTTTCTATTTGTTGGAGAAGGTTTCCTAAACCTTATTGGTATCGATGTGCATTCATTTGCCGTTGCGGGTTCATTTGTTTTATTCTTCCTGGCTTTAGAAATGATTTTAGGAATTAGAATTTACCGTGACGAAGAACCGGGATCTGCTTCTATCGTTCCGCTGGCTTTTCCATTAATCGCCGGAGCCGGAACTATGACTACATTATTATCGCTTAGATCTCAATTTCATACTATTAATATTGTAATTGCAATTTTACTAAATATCATATTGGTTTATATTGTTTTAAAGTCATCTAAAAAGATCGAAACTTTACTGGGAGAAAACGGACTTGGTGTAGTTCGCAAGACATTTGGAGTGATACTTTTAGCAATTGCTGTTAAATTATTCGCTGCTAATGTTAAAGGTTTGTTTGTCTAACATTTATTTTTATACTTTTACCCCCATTTAAATTTATAAATAGAACTTTAAGACATTTTTTTATTAAAGTTTTACTTTGATTTCGAGACAAACAAAACAACCAATATGAAAATCTTCACTTCAATCTTAGTGCTTTTGGCATTAGCTTTAATTGTTTTTAATATTACGCTATTAGACTTTTCAAATCCTTTTCAAGGGGATAGTATGGTAGCTTTTATTGGAATCGCAGCTTCATTTTGCGCCGTATTGATTCTTTTGATTTTTAGAATTTCTAAAAGAATTGAAGAAAAAACAAACGGTCAATAATATATGCTTGACGTTTTAATTATCGGCGGAGGTGTATCGGGCATGTCTTGTGCCCTAGTTTTAGGATCTGCCAAAAATAAAGCTTTTGTTACCGATAAAAAGATCGGGATTTTTACTCATCAAAAGAATTCTTCTTTACAAGAAGCAATTTTCTACAATGCTTATGGCATTACGCCAGGAAAATTAGGCTCTGAATTACTGACGGAAAGTACGCAGGATTTAGCAGCAACTTATCCGCATATTGAACAAATTGCAAATGAGAAAGTAATAAAAGTAGAAGGTTCTTTTCCTTCGTTTACTGTTATTACCAACAAAAACTCTTACCAGACAAAAAATATTGTTATAGGAATTGGTTCTGCCAATACTTTCGATATCGAAGGTTTAATGCAATACATAGAACCACACAAAAAAGCACTGCCGGAAAAGCAGCGTATTCAGCTTAAAAACGAAGATCATAAAGTTGCCGATGGCATTTATGTAATTGGAACTTTAGCCGGATGGAGAAGTCAATTGGCTATCGCTGCAGGAAGCGGCGCCGCAGTTGCCACAGATATTCTAACTTTATGGAATAACGGCGTGCAGACTCATTCGCACGACAGTATTCGATAATACTATATAAAATTATTAATCATATAAGTTATATAAGTTCCTACAATTTATGCGTAAAGCATTAAATGAACTCATATAACTTATATGGTTATTTTATTTTGTTCGAGTTTTATTTAACTGAAACAATCTGTGTTACCTTAATATAATTTTCGTCTTCGGATTTCCAGATTTCTCCTTTTACCGAAACTACATCTCCTATTTTCAATTGTTTGTAATTCTGCGGTCCGCCAAGATTTACGATGCTGATGGTTGCAAAATAAACTTCTTTGGTATCTGTATTTATTTTTGCTGTGTAACCGTCTTTTCCTCCTTCAATCGATTCTACTTTTCCTGAAACGGTATTGGCAGTATTATTTTTCATAGTAGTACAAGAGATTACAAAAGTCATAAGAATGACAAGGAAACTTATTCTTTTTAGATTTTTCATGTTTTGATATTTTAACCGCAATCCCAATAGCTATCAGGAGTTAAGTTTAATTTATTATTAGTATTAAATTTCCTTTCAAAATTTATGCCAGCTGCGTACAACTTCCGGCAATAACCTGTAAACGACCTTCAATTTGTTTCCAGACTCTAATGTATTTTAAAACGCCGTTTATAGGATTTTGATCGTAAGTCCCTTTTAATGAAATTGTAACAGCAACAACTGCCGTATCTTCAATTACACTAATAATTTGATCTGTTGCTTCCAGCGAATCAACTTTCATTTTACCAGTACGATAGGAATTTAAATCGAATTCTTTCGTAATCGTTTGTCCATCCGGCAGATTAAAAAGCAGATCGTCGTGAAGCATTCGCTCTAAAACAGCTGTATCAGCGTTTTTAATTGCGGTTAAAAGTTCGATTTCGGCAGTTACAATTAAATCTTTTTTCATCAAATAAGAATTTTAAGATTATTTCTTCGGGTTCAAAATTGTTTTTATCATGGCGTCATCTTTTAAAATAACGTCATAATAATACATTTCGCCATAAAGCTGACGTGCAAATTCTGCAGTAATATATCTATTTACTAATGCTTTGGTTTTATCTAATTTAAGATCTAAACCAGTCATTAAAATGTAGTTTTTAAACTTTTTAAAATAAGCATCTGAAGTTTTCATTTGATTTAAAAAATCAGCAAACTTAAGTCCTGCAAAAGCATCTCGATTTTTGTCTAATTCTTCAAAAACAAAATGTCCTACGATTCCGGTTTGAAGCAAATAGGCCACATTTTCATTTCCGTGCTCTGCTTCCATCGGAACAAAAATATCGGGAACAATCCCACCGCCGCCATAAACGATTTTACCTTTTGGCGTTTTAAACTTCAGAGAATCGGCTACTTTTATACTGTCTTTGGCGTACAATTCTCCCGTTGTAATTCTGGATTCAGATTCTTTAAAGTACTCTTCATTTCCTTTTTTATAAGGTTTTTGAATTGATCTTCCGGTTGGCGTATAATATCTCGCAACGGTAAGACGTACCGCAGATCCGTCGTTGAAATCCATTTCGCGCTGTACTAAACCTTTCCCGAAAGAGCGGCGTCCTACAATGGTACCACGATCGCTGTCCTGAATGGCTCCAGCTAGAATTTCACTGGCGGATGCACTGTTTTCGTTAATTAAAACGTATACTTTTCCGGTTTCAAAACTTCCGGCTTTTGTGGCGAATGTTTTTTCGGTTGTTCCGTTTTTATTTTTGGTAAAAACAATCAGCTGTTTGTCTTTTAAGAATTCATCGGCAATTGCAATCGCTTCTTCCATATAACCGCCGCCATTGTCACGAAGATCTATTACAAGCGACTGAATGCCGCTTTGTTTTAATCTCGTTAAACCTGTTTTGAATTCATTAAAAGTAGTTTCGGCAAAACGATTGATTTTGATGTATCCAACATTATTTCCAATCAATAAAGAAGCATCTACACTTTTTATCGGGATAATATCTCTTTTTACTTTAAACTTCAATTTCTTTTGTTCCGATTTTCTAAAAACGGTCAATTCAATTTCAGAGCCTTTTATTCCTTTTAATTTTGAGAACAAACTGTCAGATGGAAGTCTTCTTCCATACAATTTCGTTTTTCCTGCATATAAAATTCTGTCTCCGGATTTTAATCCCGCTTTCGCAGAAGGTCCGTTTTCGACTGGTTTTATAATCGCAACAGAATCTTTGTACATATAAAAATTGATCCCAATTCCCACGAAATCACCTTTCATGCTTTCGGCAACTTCGGCTTGTTCGCTTGGCGGAATATAAACAGAATGCGGATCTAATTTTGAGAGTATATTATCGACTGTAAGGTTTACAATCGAATCTGTATTAACGCTGTCAACGTATTCGGTATTGATAAAATCAATTAATTTATTCAGCTTGGTTTTGGAGTAATTTTTAGCCAAAAGCTGATCATCTGCAGGACCGTTTGTTAAACTTCCTATCACCGTACCAAGAGCAAAAGTCGCCCCGATAACAATTGGCAGATATTTGGGATTAAATTTCATTATTCTTCTAAAACAGGAATATGTTCGACTTCGACACCCGCTTTTATTAAAAATTGAATTCCGGAATCATCACGATATCCGTCCTGATACACCACTCTTTTTATTCCGGATTGATGTATTAATTTACTGCATTCTTTGCAGGGCGAAAGTGTAATATACAATGTCGCTCCTTCGCAGGACTGTGTTGATCTGGCCACTTTTAGGATTGCATTTGCCTCGGCGTGCAAAACATCCCAGCGTGTTAATCCGTCTTCGTCTTCACAGCAGTTTTCAAATCCGGATGGTGTTCCGTTGTAACCGTCAGAAATAATCATTCTGTCTTTTACTATGATTGCGCCAACCTTCTTGCGCTTGCAATACGATAAAAGACTCCATTCTTTTGCGATTCGCAAATAAGCTTTATCGTATTTATTTAATTTTTTTACTTCCATTTATTTTATCTGTTCCAAATTGGACTTTCAATAATCATCGGAATTACAACTCCAATAATAAAAGCTGACATTACCAGTGCCCAATCGCGTTTTGAAAAACGAAATACTGTTTGTACAATATATGAGATTACCAAAACTACAAAAACAACCACCAATTGTGCCGCTTCAATTCCTAAAGCGAATTCTCCTAAAGGCAATAATTTTGAACTTGGCGAACCTCCTAAAATGGTTTTAAAATAGTTCGAAAATCCAAGTCCGTGTATGATTCCAAAGAACAAAGTCACAAAAAATATTAAATTTATTCCATCATTTTTAGTTGCTTTTCCTGCCGTAAAAAGATGAAACAAAGCCGTGATCAAGATCGTAATTGGAATTAAAAATTCGACAATGTTTACTTTTATAGCAATTATTCCGAAAACAGAAAGTATTAACGCCAAGGTATGACCGATTGTAAAAACCGAAACCAAAAGCAAAATACGTTTCCAATCTTTAAAAGAATATGGAACAGTTAATGCAATTAAAAAAAGAACGTGATCGTAAGCGTTAATATCTAAAACATGCTTTAATCCTATTTGAAAATAAATCCAAAATTGTGACATACGGGTAATACTATTAAATGATTAGGGGTTGTAAACTTACGATTTATTTTGAAGAATAAGTGATGTCATTTCTTAAAACAACAAGTAAAAATAAGTTAAATTTATGAGAATTTTAAAATTGTTAAATTAAAATAAGATTTATCTTTGTTCAACAAAAACACTTTTAATTATGCCATTTTCAGAATTATTTGATAACGAATTCAAACAAAGAAACAGAGGTCATTTCTCTGCAATTGTGCGTGTAGCATTTGCTGACGGTAAAATAAGCACAGAGGAACAGGAATTTTTAGATAAAATTGCTTCAACATTACAAATATCAGAAGAAGAATACAAAGAAATCCTTGCAGATCCGTGGAAACACCCAATAAACCCTCCTTATTTATATACACAACGTTTAGAGCGTTTATATGATTTAGCAAGAATGGTTCACGTAGATCACCATTTAGGAGATCAGCAGGAAGTTATGTTAGCCCGTATGGGATTAGCTCTTGGATTTACTCCAGGAAACGTAAATTATATTGTAGCAAAAGCTTTATCTCTAGTCGATAAAAAAGTAGATTTAGATACTTTCCTTTTCGAAATGGAGAATATGAATAAATAAGTATTCAGTGTTCAGTTTTTAGTATTCAGTCGCAGTCGCAGTTTACAGTTTTGTGCCGAAGATTGAAACTTAATTGAAACCAAAAAATAAACCCGACAGGTTTTAAAAGCCTGTCGGGTTTGCTATTTATAATTCAGACTGAATACTGCGACTAAAAACTGACCACTGTAAACTGAGACTGAAAACTGAATAGTTACTCAGCCGCCATAAACTCCTCTGCTTTTTCTACCATATTATAGCTTCCGCAGAAAAACGGAACCCTTTGGTGCAGTTCTGTAGGCTGGATTTCCATAATTCTTCCAAAACCATCTGTTGCTTTTCCTCCGGCTTGTTCTGCAATAAAAGCCATTGGATTACATTCGTATAATAAACGTAATTTTCCTTTTGGTGCTTTTGAACTTGTTGGATATAAATAAATCCCGCCTTTTATCATATTTCGATGAAAATCAGCTACCAGACTTCCTATATATCTAGAAGTATAAGGTCTGTCTTCTTCTTCACGCTGACAATATTTAATGTAGTTTTTTACTCCCTGCGGAAAATGAACATAATTTCCTTCATTAACCGAATAAATATTTCCGTTTTCCGGAAATTTCATGTTTGGATGTGAAAGGTAAAATGTACCAATTGCAGGGTTTAGCGTAAAACCATTTACACCATGACCGGTTGTATAAACTAACATGGTCGAAGTTCCATAAATTACATAGCCTGCTGCAACTTGATTGATTCCCGGTTGTAAAAAATCCTCGCTTGTTACCGGAGTTCCTATTGGCGTAATTCTTCTAAAAACAGAAAAAATTGTTCCCACAGAAACATTTACATCAATGTTTGAAGATCCGTCAAGCGGATCCATTAAGATCACGTACTTATTATTATGACTGTTGTCGCTCCCCTGAACAGTTATAAAATCGTCGTTTTCTTCAGAAGCAATACCACAGACAATCTCACGGTTTATTAACGTCTGGATAAATACTTCGTTTGCATAGACATCTAATTTTTGCTGGTCTTCTCCCTGAATATTCTGCTCGCCTGCGGCGCCAATAATATCCACTAGTCCGGCTTGGTTAACTTTATAGTTTACGACTTTTGCCGCCAAACGTATAGAGTTGATAATTCGGGAAAGTTCTCCCGACGAATACTGAAATGCTTTTTGGTTCTCAATAATAAACTCTCCCAGTGTTTTATTGCGTTCTTCCATTGCTATATCGTTATAGTTTTAATTTTAAGTCACAAATATCGCTTATTTTGTGAGAATGATTTAAAAATTATTTTGTTAGTTTGCTACTATTGTATATTTGCTAATTAATAGCAAAAAGTACCTTGTAAATAAATGCTTTTTTAGCTAATAAGTGATTAATAATAGGAATTATGAATATTAGAAAAGGAAATCCTGAAGACATGAAATCGGTTTTGGGATTAATACAGGAGCTGGCAATATTCGAAAAAGAACCAGATGCAGTTGTGATTACTGAAGAAGATTTAGTGCGCGACGGATTTGGAGAAAAACCTCTTTTTCAGGTTTTTGTAGCAGAGATTGATTCAAATGAAAACGAAAAGGAAATAGTAGGAATTGCATTGTACTATTACCGTTATTCTACCTGGAAGGGAAAAACAATACATCTTGAGGATTTAATTGTAAAAGAAAAAATGCGCGGTACCGGATTAGGATCTGCTCTTTATGCCGAAATTATGAAACAAGGCAAAAGAGATAATGTGCGAAGAGTAGAATGGAATGTACTTGCCTGGAATACACCAGCCGTAAAATTCTATGAAAATTCTGGTGCAAAGATTCTTGAAGAATGGCAGGTTGTGCAAATGGATGAAGCAGGAGTTAATTCGTTTCTGGACAAACTGTAAAAATATATTTGCCACGAATTCCACAAATTTACACTAATTAAATTCGTGCTAATTCGTGAAATTGGCGGCAAAAAAAAGTATACTAGATTTCTTAATCTGAAATCTAAAATTAAAAATCTAAAATTAATAATGAGAGTATTTAAATTTGGTGGTGCATCAGTAAAAGATGCTGAAGGAATTAAAAACGTATACGACGTTTTACAAAAAGTGGGTTATGAAGATGTGATTTTGGTCGTTTCGGCAATGGGAAAAACCACAAATGCTCTTGAAGTTGTAATCAAGAATTATTTTGATAAATCGGCAGAGTTGAATGCTTCTCTGCAGGAAATAAAAAATTATCACAATCAAATCGTTGTAGATTTATTTAAAGACGAAAACCATGCTGTTTTTGCAGCTGTAAAAGCGCAATTTTCGGAATTAGAATATTTCCTGGCGCATAATAAATCTCCTAATTACAATTTTGTTTACGATCAGATTGTAAGTTTTGGAGAATTAATTTCGACTACTATCTTAAGTCATTTCATGAATTTCATGGGAATTCAGACGCAATGGCTGGATGTTCGCAATTTCATTAAAACCAACGCTAATTACAGAGATGCCGAAGTAGACTGGGAAATTACAGAACAAAACATCAGCAAAAATGTTCCAAGAAAAATCCTGAATATTACGCAAGGTTTCCTTGGTGCCGATGAGAATAATTTCACCACAACTTTAGGCCGTGAAGGTTCTGATTATACTGCCGGAATTTTTGCTTACTGCTTAAATGCCGAAAGTGTAACGATCTGGAAAGACGTTCCGGGAGTTATGAATGCTGACCCGCGTTATTTTGAAAACGCAAGTCTGTTAAACCAGATTTCATATCGTGAAGCAATCGAGTTAGCTTTTTACGGTGCAACGGTAATTCACCCAAAAACACTACAGCCATTACAGAAAAAAGAAATTCCGTTATACGTAAAATCGTTTATTAACCCTTTATTAAAAGGAACTTGTGTTTCTAAAGGTGTCGATTTAGAGCCGCAATATCCATGTTTTATCGTAAAAAGAGAACAGCTTTTAATTTCACTTTCTTCAATTGATTTCTCTTTCATTATGGAAGAAAACTTCAGTGAGATTTTTGGTTTATTCCATGAATTTAAAATCAAAGTAAACTTAATTCAGAACTCTGCGATTAGTTTCTCTGTTTGTGTTGAAGATAAATTTGGAAATTTCAATGATTTGAATGCTATTCTGTCGAAAAAATTCAAAGTAGATTACAGCCAGAATGTAACCTTATATACGATTCGTCACTTTACAGAACAAGCAGCTCAAACGGTTGAAGAAAACAAAGAAGTTTTATTGAAACAAGTGAGCCGCGAAACCATGCAGATTGTGACTAAAGAACTAAATTAATATTGCTTTATAAAAGGTAATTATTTCAATTCAAATATATTTTAGAAAGGCTTCACTTTATTGGTGAAGCCTTTTTAAGTTTCTGCCTATATTTAAATATTTGATAAATTTTCTATAGACAGTTAAGACTTGTAAGTTTTCTCCGTTTTATATAAATTTGAAAATAAAGTTTTCAAAAAGATTAAATATTAATATGGAAATAACAGCTCTTTTATTTAAAAATCCAATAGTAATTATCACATTACTCGTAATATTGACAACAAAACTGTTTCCGCCAAAAAATATAAATTCTTTATATGGTTACAGGACAGCTAATTCAATGAAGAATAAAGTTAATTGGGATTTCGCACAAAAATACAGCACTAACCTTTTCCTTCTATTATTGACATTTTTGTTATTTGTTCAAGTTATAGCATACACCATTTACGGCAGTACAACATTTACTGAATGCTCAATATTTGCTGGTTTGGTGTTATGTATTGCAATTGTTTTATATCAAACAGAAAGAAAGCTCAAACACAATCAATTTAAACATGATGAGTAACATCATTGCATTTAGAATACAAATAAAACAACCTATCTCGCCCTATTATTCTCACTCTGTTCAATTTCAGATTTTTTGTAAGTTGTCTTTTTTGAGTTGCCAAAACTATAGGTTGCAATCAGCTTAAAATAATTTGTAGTGTAGGTTCTATGATAATAAATTTGAGTCTGCCCTACTTCATAATTTCCCGAAACCATAAACTTATGAAAGATATCATTTGCTGTAAAATTGAGCTTTAAGGCATCTTTAAAAAAGTTTCTTTCGATGCCCAGCGTTACGGTTGAACGTGAGTTTTCACTTCTCAGTCCGTAACTTTTATCGCCCAGATACCAGGCTAATAATTGGATTTTAAAAAGATCCGGAATCGTAAAAGTATTATTGGAATACAAATAAATTTGAGGTTTTACCGGACCTAAAGCATATTCATAAAAATTATCGACTGATTTACTTAAATTCATACTCACGGTATTGGTAGAATTCCACCATTTAACATTAAAAGATCTCGAAAGCGACGTAAAAAAAGTATGTTCTTTTTCGATGTTCAGTGATCTTAAAATATAGCTGTTTGGAGTATCTCCCCTTAAAGCGGCACCAGAAATGGGATCAATTTTATACGTATAACCAATTTTAAAATCAAACTTTTTATACATTGCTCCAATTTCAAAAGCGTGTGTTTTTTCAGGAAGTAAATTCGGATTTCCTTCAATTGTCGTAAACGGATCCTGATAAATAACATACGGATTTAAAGCTTGATATCGGGGTCTTGTGATTCTGGAAACATACGAAAAATGCGCTTTCCAGTCTTCGGAAATATCCATATTCAAAAGTAGATTTGGAAATAAGTTGGTATAATTTTTATCGAATTTCTGAATTCCGTTTGCATTTGTATATAAATAATAGCTTGTTTTTTCGGCCCTCGCTCCCACTGAAAAATTGACTTTTTCACCCAACACAGTTCCATAATTAAAATAAGCCGCCGCAATTTTTTCGTTGTATGTAAAATCACTCGAAAGTTCTTCATTCAATTCAAAATTCATCACATTAGCATCGGCAGTAAAAAAATCCGTTCCCGACTTTATAGTGGCATAACTGAACTTGGCTCCCATTTCCAGTTTTGTATTTTCGCTGATTTTCTTCGAGTAATCGGCTTGTGCGGCGGCGATATTTATGGTGTTTCCAACATTATTTTTTAAATATTTTTTGGCCTCTCCGGTTTCAATAAAACTATTTTCTTCAATAAAATCCCGAATTGTTCCGTTGTAATTAGAATATTGAGTTCCTATAAATAAAGACGATCCTTTGGCATCTGTTATGACATTGTAATTCAAATTAATAAACTGATTGAGCAGAACATCATTTTTAGCAATATCTGTAGCATAAAAACTACTCCCGGAATTATTTGTAATCGAATTTCTGCTTTTTACTGCGCCGCCTAAATCTTCAATATTGCCACTATAGGCCAATGAAATATAGCTTTTTTCAGAAAAAGTATATTGAAGTCCAAATCCAAAATTCGAGTAATTATTAAATTGTCTCTGCCAATCGGTTGTTAATACAGACTGCATATATTCGTCAGGATTTAGGCGTGTTCTTGTGGTGTACAATAATTCCCGCCCTTTGCCTAACTGGAGTCCGTAATTGGTAATAAAAGAGAATTTTCCTTTGCTATAATTAAAATCAAAAAACGTGTTGGTGCTTGTTCCTGCAAATTTTGAAACAGTCACATGCTGACTTGCCGATCCCAGAATTCCGTTTTCTATATTTTGTTTGGTAATAATATTGACAACCGCTTTTCCTTCGGCATCATATTTTGAAGAAGGGTTTGAAATTACTTCGATTTTGGCAATCTGCGAAACCGGAATTGCAGCAAAACGTTCGTAATTAATCAAAATTCCGTTGAGATAAATAATCGCTTCGCCTTTACCCAAAACGCTTATCTGCCCTTCTGAAACCACCACATTTGGAACCCGGCCCAACAATTCATTTACAGAACTGCTCGTTGCCAGAACTGTTCCTGTTACGTTAACATCGATCGTTCCGTTGGCACCATATTTCAGTAATGACGGCTGGCTTTTTACCACTACTTCATTTAACTGATTGTTATTTTCTGAAACTATAATCGTTCCTAAATCGATGTTTGATGCATTAGAATAATTGACACGAACAATCCGATCTGTAAATTCTGCTGAAGTCAATTTTAGAATTACTTCTTTTTGATTGATATCAGATAATTGAAAAACGCCGTCTAAAAAATCCTGCTGTTTTATTACTAAAGAATCCTGAACAGACAAAACACTCGCCGTTCCCATCATCAATTCGTTATTTCGATTGACTACTTTTCCGGAAATTTTTTGAATAGTCTGCCCGTTCGAGACGAAAGAATTTAAAATAAAACAATACAGGTAAACGAGAACCAGAATTAAAAACCTCATAAAATTTAATGATTAAGATTTGACTTTTTGCAGAAACAAAAGTCAGCTCTAAATCGCGAAATGAGGTAATCGAAAGAGAAATCAGGAGTACGGATTTATAAATTAATACTCCGTTTTACAGCTGTAAAGCCTGAATTTGATAATTTAAAGGCGTTGTTCCGGTATGTTTTTTAAAAGCAGCAAAGAATGTCGATTTTGAATTAAATCCAACATCATAACCTACAGATTCTAAAGTCAGTTTTTCGTTTGAAGCAATAATTTCGCAGGCATTATTAATTCTGAATTCATTTATATAACTGGTAAAATTCTTTCCCAGATTGTTATTTAAAAATTGTGATAATTGATGACTTGACAGGTTTATTTCTTCGGATAAATCTCTTAAACTCAAATTAGGATTTTTATACAATGCTTTTTCAACCATGATTTTTTCCAGTTTTTGAGATAAAACCAGTGCTTCTTCGTCATTTAATTTTTTGTCTTTTTGAATGTTGAGTACAAACAAATCATCGGTTCTTTTTCTGTATAAAAGAATTAAAACAATCAAATACAAAATAAAAGTAAAGGCGAATCCTCCGGTAATACAAGAAACAAAAGGAACTCTCGCAAATCCTAAAAAGTAACTGATGAAGATCAGGACATTTCCTAACAACAGTGTTCCAAACCATTTTTCTGATGGAGCGGTAATGTGATTATGCATTATTTTTTGAAGTAGTTTCCGGTTTTCAAAACCTGAAATAAAAAGATAAGAAAACCACTGAAAGAAAATAAATGCCACAAAATAATCGTTCCATAAAACGGGATAGTTTTGATACGGAAACAGGAAACCAACCAACAGAATTGCGAGGATCCAAATTGCTATATGCCATTTCCATTTTATTGAAAGCGTATTATTTCCTTGAATTCCTGATTTAAGCGAATAATACAAAAGAGGCCCAATTAACAAACAAGCCGAAAGACCAATTTGAAGATAGGTTTTTGCTAGATTGTTATTGAAATAAACGAAAACCGTAACGGTAACTCTAATACTTAATGCTAATAACGACGCTCCAAGAAAAAGATTTGTCAGATACTTTTTCTTCGTAAAAAACAAAAAATACAGGCTCAGAATAAATCCGTTGAAGGCGCCCAAAGCACCAAAAAAGAATAGTATTTCTTTGCCAATACTCATATATTTTAAGTTTGTAAAGCCTGAAGCTGATAATTTAAAGGCGTTGTTCCGGTATGTTTTTTAAAAGCAGCAAAGAATGTCGATTTTGAATTAAATCCAACATCGTAACCCACAGATTCCAAAGTTAATTTATCACTTGAAGTTATGATTCTACACGCTTCGTTTATTCTAAATTCGTTTACAAAACTGGTAAAGTTTTTCCCCAGATTGTTATTTAAAAACTGCGATAACTGATGACTCGAAATGTTGATTTCCTTAGACAAATACTGCAGATTCAAATTTGGGTTTTTAAACAGGCTTTTTTCATTCATTACATTTCCCAGCTTTTCGGCAATAATAACGGCTTCGGCTGTATCGATTTTTTTACCGGAATTTTTCTGTCCATTCAATAAAAACAAATCATCCGTTTTCTTTCGGTATAAAAGAATAGAAATTATCAGATACAAAATAAAAGAAAAAACAACTGCACCGCCTATATAAGTTGCCGCCGAAGCGCCCATAATGGCCAAAAAGTAAAAAAGGAACAATAAAAAATTTCCCAGAAAAAGTGATCCAAACCAAATTTCTGACGGACTTGCTTTTTCTTTTGTATTTACTATTTTCTTTAAAATTACTTTAATCGTAACTCCCGAAAAAACGATATAAGCAAACCATTGAAGATAAATGATTCTGACTAAATAAAAACTCCAAAATGTTGGGTAAGTTTGGTACGGATATAGTATTCCAACGCCGAAAATTAAAATTGCCCAAAACAACAGAGTCATTTTCCATGATTTTGGCATTATGTTGACTTCTTCAACCGCCGATTTTAGAAAATAATACAGACAGGGGCCAATAAAAAAACAAGCTGTAAGTCCAAACTGCAAATACATTTTGGGCAGTTCCGGATCAAAATAAACAAATACCGATTTCCCTATCCGAATGCTTAATGCAAACAAAAGTCCTCCAAGGAAATAATTGGTCAGATATTTTTTCTTCGTAAAAAAGAAAAAATAAACTCCCAGAATTAATCCGTTGAAAGTTCCCAAAGCACTAAAAAAGAATAGAAGTTCTTTACCGGTATCCATAGTTTAACTTCGTTATATCCTGAACAAAGCTAAAAAAAAGATCGATTTCTCGGGAGAAAATAGTTCAATTCTATATAATTATGCAGATTCAGGTTTA
>Ga0157370_10003624_pt1 | contig 18072 bp, 18 predicted proteins | sample C35metaG_FD_113463 | JGI IMG/M metagenome (GOLD analysis project Ga0157370, IMG submission 113463) | Corn rhizosphere microbial communities from Kellogg Biological Station, Michigan, USA - C3-5 metaG | ecosystem: Host-associated > Plants > Roots > Rhizosphere > Soil | place: USA: Michigan...
AGCGTCGAGCGGATTACGCCCGACAGTTACATTTCGGTCGCCGGCTGGGCTTTCCAGGGACTGCGCATCGATGACAATCAGAAGCAAATTCCGATCGCTCTTCCGGCGATCGACGCCCGGTTCAGGATGGACAATGTCGCCGGGGGCAATTTCCAGGTCGAGGGCAACAGCCTCGCGATCACGAGGATCGAGGGCCAGGATACCCAGCGCGCCTTTCTCAGCGCACAATGGGACCTGAGACGTATTACACCCTTGGGGCAGGAGATAACTCTGACCGCCTACGGGCGCGGCGACGTCTACCACACCGACGATGCCCAAGCCACGTCCGTTGCCATTTATCGCGGCACCGACGGGTGGCACGCGCGAGCGATCGGCGCGCTCGCCGCCGACATCAAATGGCCGTTCATCGGTCCGCTGTTCGGCGGCATTCAGCGCCTTGTTCCCCGAGTCCAGGTCGTGCTGACGCCGCGCACTCCCAACTTGGACATTCCCAACGAGGACGCGCGCGCGATCGACCTTGAGGACAGCAATTTGTTCGCCCTGAATCGCTTTCCGGGTTACGATCGTTGGGAGGATGCTTCGCGGGTCACTTACGGCCTCGACTGGTCGCTTGATCGCAAGAACCTCTCGATCGAAAGCAACGTCGGGCAGAGCTACAGGTTAGGCCGGCTTGCCGATATTTTTCCGCAGGGGACCGGCCTCACCGGCCGAATATCCGACATCGTCGGGCGAACCGATATTCGCTACGGCCGGCTCATCGACATCACCCACCGCTTTCGTATCGACAAAGACACGTTCGCGGTGCGGCGAAACGAAATCGATCTCACCGTCGGAACCAGGCAGACCTATGCCCAGGTCGGATATCTAAGGCTGAATCGAAACATCGATCCCACGGTCGAGGACCTTCGCGACGTTCAGGAATTGCGGGTCGCGGGACGAATCCTGTTCAGCAAATATTGGTCGATCTTCGGCGCGAGCGTCGTCGACCTCACCGGCAAGAATGAGGACCCGCTTTCCGTCGCCGACGGGTTCGAGCCGGTTCGAAACCGGCTGGGCATCGAATATGAGGACGATTGCCTGCAGCTTGGCGTGACGTGGCGGCGCGACTATGAGACGATTGGCGGCTTCCGGAAGGGAAACACGTTCTCGCTCCATTTGGCGCTCAAAGGGGTAAGCCGCTAAGCCTGCGTTCAGCGGGCCTCAAGCATTGCAATCATTGGGAAACTTTAAGGAAATTCCGAAAGTGGCAGCAGTTTTACGAGTGTATCGGCCGCGCGTGTTGATCACGGGAGGCGCGCTGGCGCTGCTGGCGGCAAGCGGGGCAATCGCTCAAGATGCTGGCCAGGCGGACGGCCAGCCACAGGTCAACAGTTCCGAATCGCTGAAGCTGCCGGAACATCCGCAGCTGTTCGGCAATGCGATGCCTTCCGTGGTCAAGGCAACCGCGATCGTCAACGGCGCCGTGATCACACAGACCGACATTCAGCAACGTCTCGCACTCCTCGCCATCGCCAATGGAGGCCAGATCCCAGCGGATCAAATCCAGCCTCTGAGCGAACAGGTGCTAAGAAACCTCATCGACGAAACGCTCGAGATCCAGGCAGCGAAGGACGACAAGATCGAGGTCAAGCAGGCGGACATCGACAAGACCGTCGCCCGGGTCGCCCAGAATGTGAAAAAGACGCCGGAAGAGCTTGCCACTTTCCTTCAGGCCAATGGGTCTAACATCAAGTCGCTGCGGCGTCAGATCGAGGGTGAGATCGCCTGGCGGCGGCTTCAACAGGACAAGATCGAAGATGGGGTCAGCGTCGGCGACGACGAGGTCAAGGCAGTCCTCGACAAGCTCAACGCGTCCAAGGGAACCGAGGAATATCGAGTCGGCGAAATCTATCTGTCGGCTACTCCGGCAACCCAGGCCCAGACCCTCGAGAGCGCCAACAAGATCCTCGCGCAGCTGAAGCAGGGTGCGTCGTTTCCCGGCTATGCGCGTGAATATTCGCAGGCATCCACCGCTGCCGTCGGCGGCGACCTTGGCTGGGTGCGTCCCGAGCAGCTGCCCGCTCCCCTCGCAGCTGCGCTGCAGCAGATGCAGCCCGGCTCGATCAGCGATCCGATTCCGGTCGCTGGCGGCTTCTCGATCATCGCCGTTCAGGATACCCGCAAGATCCTGACCGCTGATCCGCGAGACGCAGTCCTCAGCCTGAAGCAGGTGTCGATCACCTTCCCCAAGGGGACAAGTCGGGAGGCCGCTGAACCTATTGTTGCCAAGTTCGCCGATGCTGTGAAGAACATCGGCGGTTGCGGCGGCGCGGAGAAGATTGCCGCCGAATTCCATGGCGACGTCGTGACCAGCGACCAGGTCAAGATGCGGGACCTGCCGGTCGCTCTGCAAAACCTCATAATCCCAATGCAGGTTGGACAGGCGACGCAGCCGTTCGGGTCGCTCGAGGAAGGCGTTCGCACGCTCGTCATTTGCGGCCGCGACGAGGTTTCTCCGTCAGCGCCGAGCTATGACGACATCTACAACCAGCTCAACGAAGAGCGGATCAACTCGCGCTCGCAGCGTTACCTGCGCGACCTCAGGCGCGACGCGGTGATCGAATTCCGCTGATCGGCGAGTCTTCGACAAGGAGCCGCGGCTGATGGCGTTCCTGGGCTTCGCTCCCCTGGCGGTATCGCTCGGCGACCCCGCCGGAATCGGTCCGGAGGTGATCGCCAAATGCTGGGACAATCGTGACAGCTTCGCGCTGCCGCCGTTCGTCGCCATCGGCGATCCGCGTTCGCTCGCGGCGATCTGGGACGGTCCGATCGAGCTGGTCGAAGACCCGCGCCAGGCCGACGCGGCATTCGACTTTGGCTTGCCGCTGATCCAGCTGAACGCACCACGGGCAGACTTGCCGGGTCACCCCAGCGTCGCGGGAGCGCATACCTCTCTCGATTCGCTCGAGATCGCCGTCGGCCTCGCCCGGTCTGGCTCCGCCTCGGCAGTCGTCACGGGCCCGGTTGCGAAGGAGCAGCTCTACGCGATCGGATTCCAGCACCCGGGGCAGACCGAGTTCGTTGCCGAGCGCTGCGGAGTAGCGTCGTCGAACGTGGTGATGATGCTTGCCGGTCCGACCCTTCGAACCGTTCCCGTAACGACACACCTGCCGTTGAGCGAGGTTCCGGAAAACCTCAGCGCCGCGCTGATTGAATCGCGTGGCCGTGCAGCGCTGCGTGGTTTGCAGCGCAACTTCGGAATCGCCGATCCCCGTCTCGCGGTTTCCGGCCTCAACCCTCACTCCGGCGAAGGAGGACAGCTCGGGCGCGAGGAGATTGAGTTGATCGAACCAGCGATCGCTGCTCTCGCCGCCGAAGGTTGGCGGGTGACAGGCCCTCACCCAGCGGACACCATGTTCCATGATCGCGCGCGGGCCAATTACGACGCGGCTCTTTGCATGTACCATGACCAGGCGCTGATCCCGATCAAGGCGTTGCACTTCGAGGAAGCAGTCAACGTCACGCTCGGCCTTCCGATCGTCCGCACCGCACCCGACCACGGCACTGCCTTCGATATTGCAGGTCAGGACCTCGCCGATCCGAGGCCCATGGCCGCGGCGATCCGAATGGCCGCCGCGAACGCGCTCGCGCGGCTAGAAAACGCTTGAGCGACAAGACCGAGCCGCTGCGGCAGGTCATCGCCCGCCATCGCCTGAGCGCGAGCAAGGCGCTGGGTCAGAATTTCATCCTCGATAGGCAGCTGCTCGACCGCATTGCGGCGATTCCTGGATCGCTTGAAGGAAGCCGGGTCTATGAGGTGGGCGCCGGTCCGGGCGGGCTCACCCGCTCATTGCTTGATGCGGGCGCCTGCGTGCTCGCCGTCGAGCGAGACCGCCGCTGCCTGCCTGCTCTTGAAGAGCTGCAACTGGAGTTCGGCCCCCGCCTGGAGCTTATCCAAGGCGATGCCCTGCAACTGGACGAGCCAAGCCTCGTCGGTGAAGGTGCGCATGTCATCGCCAACCTGCCGTACAACATCGGAACCGCGCTCCTTCTCAAATGGCTGACGGTCGATTGGCCGCCCTGGTGGCGATCGCTTACCTTGATGTTCCAGAAGGAGGTCGCCGAGCGGATTGTCGCCGCGCGCGGAAGCGACGCTTACGGCCGCCTATCAGTCGCTGCACAATGGCGCTCAAGGCCGCGGATTGCGATGACGGTCAACCGCTCGGCTTTCGTGCCGCCGCCGAAGGTCACCTCCGCGGTGGTCAATATCGAGCCGAAGGAGCAGCCTGCTGGAGTCGACTCCGAAGTGATCGAGCGGCTCACTGAGACGGCGTTCGGTCAACGCCGCAAGATGCTTCGTTCGAGCCTGAAGCAAATGCCGGCTGCACTCGATGCGGCAGAGGCAATGGGAATTGACACTCAGCGGCGCCCCGAAACGCTGAGCGTCGAGGAATGGGTGAAGCTGGCGCGATCACTCACCCGTCGCTGAAAGAAAAGTGCATGGGGCGGGCGCTGACGAACGGCTCAACGCTCGTGGGAAGGCCCCTTAAGCGGCATCGGGCCGCTTCAATCAGAACCAACCCTCAATCTCTTCCTTGAAGGTAGAAACGCAGACAAGTCAGTCCTTCTTCGGAGTCTCGGGCGCCTTCGCGGAAGCGACAGTCGGCCCGCGTCCAATCGCGGCGGTCAGCTCGGCGACCTGCGGGCAGCTCTTCGCGCCGCAGATCTGCTGGAGCTTCTGAAGATTTGCCTGCGCTCGCGGCACCGCGCCCATCTCGACCATCGCCTCACCCTGAACGGCGATCGCGTCCGGGTCATTCGGCTCCATCAATAGTGCTTTATTGGTCATGCGGACCGCCTTGCCGAAAAGGCGCTGCTTTTCCGCGACCCTGGCCATATCGACGAAGGCGCTGCGGTTGTGCGGATCAACAGCCAGCGCGGTCTCGAGCAGGTCCTCGGCCTGCTCCAACTTGCCGGCCGCGATCAAATCGCGCGCCTGGTGCTGAAGCTGGAGGGATTTGGGCGCAATCTGGTCGTCAGGACGCTGGCTCGCGACCGGAGCCGCGAGCGCCAAGCCGGCAAATCCGATCAGCAGAAGACTAGGCAAGAACCGCATCGATTTCTCCACTCGTCGCCCCGGATTAGCATGGACGGCGAAGCCGCGCGACGAAAAAGCCGTCGGTTTGGTCGTGTCCCGGCGTCAACAACCGGCCAACACCATCCGAACGCCCTCCGGCGATGGGCGCTTCCTCACTAATCCACGATGAATGGCGCTCGAGAAAGCCCTTCATCTGGCCTGCCCCTTCGCGGGACAATAGCGAGCAGACAGCGTAGACTAGACGCCCACCGGGCCTCACCGTTTCCGCGGCGATGTCTAGCAGGTGCTTCTGGGCTGCGATGAGGCGGTCGAGCCGTTGCGGCGTGAGGCGCCAGCGCCCTTCAGGATTGCGCCGCCAGGTGCCGCTTCCCGAGCAGGGTGCATCGACGAGGACGAGGTCGGCGGCTTCTCGCCAATCCGCGAGTTGGTCGAGCTCGCCAGGTGGACTGAGCAGGCGCGTTTCGATCGCTGCTCCCGCTCGCTCCCTTCGTGGAGCAAGCTTCGACAGGCGCGCGCGGTTGCTGTCAGTGGCGAGAATGGCCGCCCCGGGAGCGGCCGCGGCCAGCGCCAGCGCCTTACCTCCCGCCCCAGCGCAGAGGTCGAGAATGCGTTCCCCGTCCTTAGCTTCACAGGCAAGCGCGACCAGCTGACTGCCCTCGTCCTGAATCTCGACAAGGCCTGCCTCGAACTCGGGATGATCATCGACACGGCTGTCTGACGGGAGGCGGATTCCCCACGGGCTAAGCGGCGTCGGCTTCCCTTGTGGAAATTGGCTCAGCAGCTCGTCGCGCATTGTCCGCGCTATATTGATTCGCAAGTCGAGCGGTGCCCGCTCCAGCAATGCCGGCCACTCGCTCTCTTGCACGAACAGCGGCAACTCGCTTTCCAGCCGTTCCGGTACGAGGCCGGCAGCGGCCACTTGCTCGTGATCGCCCAGTCGGTCTGGTCCTCGTGCTTGACCGAATAGCTCCAGCAATTGCGGCTCGTCCGCTGCGAGGCCCAGAACGGCTGCCCGCCCGCTCTCCGGCCGTTCGGCCGATTGACGGATTGCGCGGAACACCAGCTCGCGGACCGCACGGCGGTCCTTTGACCCGGCGTAACGCCGATGCTTGAAATAGCGGGTCACGATCGAGTCTGCGGGCGGCCCGCCGTCTCGCGCCGAGCTGATCACCTCGTCGAGGACCTCGATCGCCGCCTGGAGGCGGGCTGCGGGGGTCATCTTTTAAACCCCTCCAGCCGACTGGGAGGGGTTTCGGCGGGGTGATGCCGGATCGACGTTTGCGCGGGCGATGAACTCGCTCTTACTCTAACCTCCCCGATCAGGGAGCAAGATTCGCGATCGATCGCCCTCACGTCACCGAGTCGGATAATTGGGCGCCTCGCGCGTGATTGCGACGTCGTGGACGTGGCTTTCGGACAGACCCGCATTGGTGATCCGGACGAACTTTGCGCGTTTCTGGAGGTCTGCGATCGTGGTCGAGCCCGTGTAGCCCATCGCCGCCTTCACTCCGCCGACCAGCTGATGGATGATCTCGCGGACGGGTCCCTTGTAAGGCACCTGACCCTCGATTCCCTCAGGCACCAGCTTTAGATGATCCTTGATGTCCTGCTGAAAGTAACGGTCGGCCGAGCCCCGAGCCATTGCACCGACCGACCCCATGCCGCGATAGGATTTGTAGCTCCGCCCCTGGTAGAGGAAGGATTCGCCTGGTGCCTCCTCGGTACCGGCAAGCAGCGATCCCACCATGACAGTCGACGCGCCCGCGGCGAGCGCCTTCGCCATGTCCCCACTGGTGCGGATTCCGCCATCGGCAATCACCGGGACTCCATTCGTCGCCCGCGCAGCGTCCATCACCGCGGTCAGTTGAGGAACTCCAACTCCCGCGACGATGCGCGTCGTGCAGATCGAGCCCGGACCGATCCCGACCTTGACCGCATCCGCCCCGGCATCGACCAATGCTTTCGCCGCGTCGGCCGTGGCGACGTTCCCGGCAACGACCTGGACCGAGTTGGAGATCGTCTTCACCCGCTCGACGGCCGCAGCGACATCGCGGTTATGGCCGTGGGCAGTATCGATCACAACGCAGTCGCAACCAGCATCGATCAGCGCCTCGGATCGCGCGAATCCGGCGTCTCCAACCGTCGTGGCCGCAGCGACTCGCAACCGCCCCTCCGCATCCTTGGTCGCAAACGGCGCGGCAACTGACTTTTCAATGTCCTTGACGGTGATCAGCCCCACGCAGTGGTTTTCGGCATCGACCACCAGCAGCTTCTCGATGCGGCGCTGGTGGAGGATACGGCGCGCTTCCGCCTGGTCGGTGCCGATCCTTATGGTTGCGAGATTGTCCCTGGTCATCAGTTCGCTGACTGGTTGCTTCAGGTTCTCGGCAAAGCGGACATCGCGGTTGGTGAGAATACCTGCGAGCTTGCCCGTTTTCTCCACGATCGGAATTCCACCGATGCGGTTGGTTTTCATCAGCTCCAGCGCTTCGCGCAGAGTCTGATCAGGAGCCATAGTGATCGGGTTGACGACCATGCCGCTCTCAAACCTTTTGACCTGTCGAACCGCGGCGGCTTGTTCCTCGACGGTGAGGTTGCGGTGAAGAACGCCGATCCCGCCGAGCTGCGCCAATGCAATCGCCATGTCGGCCTCGGTCACCGTGTCCATCGCGGAGGAAAGGATGGGGATGTTGAGCGGGATGTCTCGGGTGAGGAAGGTGCGCGTGTCCGCCTGGCTCGGAAGCACCGACGATTCGAGCGGCTGCAAAAGCACGTCGTCGAACGTCAGTCCGAGCGGGATTTCAGCGGTATCGTTGAGTTGGGCCATATCGGCCCATGACAGGCGAAGGGCGATTCGCCAAGCCTCGCTAGGAGCTGGCCCTGCCCAGCACCCGTTGAGCGGCCTCGACGTGCATCCGCTCGATCATCTCATTGCCAAAGCGTTCGGCACCGCCGTTGAACGCATCGACGAGAGCTCTCGCCCGCTCGACCTCGGCCGCGCTCGGGGCAAATGCCTGATGACAAGGCGTGATCTGGTTGGGATGGATCAGGCTTTTCCCGTCGAAGCCCAGCCTCCGCCCCTCTTCCGCTTCGCGCAGGAAACCGTCAGCATCGTCGAGGCGATTGAACACGCCATCAAATACCGCGACGCCGGCGGCGCGTGCGGCGAGCACGATCAGCTGCAGCGACGCCGAGATCGGCTCGCGTGTCGAATCGAGCGGCAGTCGCAGATCGGCGCGAAGATCGTTGGTTCCGGCGATCAGGCCCGCGGCTTCGCTGGCGATTTCCGGCGCGGCCAGCACTCCTGCCGCGGTTTCGATCATCGCCAGCACCGGTTTCGACGCGGTCTCAGCGATCTCGTGGATCAGGTGAGCCGAAATGGCGCGCGGCACGACCAAGAAATCAGCGTTCGAACGCGCGGCGGCGTCCAGATCGAGCGAATGCCATTGGGTCCCAACCCCGTTGATCCGGATCGCGACCGGCATCGGCCAGCTGGTCGCGGCGGCGTCGACTGCCCGAGCGCGCGCAGCCGACTTGTCCTCCGGCCGGACCGAATCCTCGAGGTCGAGGATGACGAGGTCAGCCCCGGCCCCAAAGGCTTTCGCGATTGCGCGCGGGTTCGACGCGGGCAGGAACAGGAGCGACCGCGCGGCGAACAGATCGGTGCCCCTGTCGTTTTTCACTTCCGCTTGCTTCATCACCGTCGCATCATGCCCCAAACCAGGAAGACCGGGGAAGAGTGATGCTGACGACCTTCATGATTGCCGTTGCGGTTCTCGTGCTTCTTTACGTGATGATGGGCGTGAAGATCGTGCGCCAGGGCTATCGCTATACGATCGAGCATTTCGGCCGTTTCGTTCGCGTGGCCGAACCGGGTTTCAATTATGTGACGCCCTTTTTCTATCGGGTTGGTCGCCGAATCAACATGATGGAGCAGGTGCTGGACATCCCTGGCCAGGAGATCATCACCAAGGATAATGCGATGGTCGCGGTGGACGGCGTCGTATTCTTCCAAGTGCTCGACCCTGCGAAGGCCGCTTACGAAGTCAGCGATCTCTACACTGCGATCATGGCGCTCTCCACGACCAACCTGCGCACGGTTATGGGTTCGATGGACCTCGACGAGACACTTTCGAAGCGTGACGAAATCAACACCCGACTGCTGAGCGTGGTCGACAATGCGACCGAAAACTGGGGTGTGAAAATTACGCGCGTCGAGCTTCGCGACATCCGCCCGCCGCAGGACATCGTCAACGCGATGACCCGTCAGATGAAGGCCGAGCGTGAGAAGCGCGCCGTCATTCTCGAGGCTGAGGGCATGCGTCAGTCGGCGATTCTGAAGGCTGAAGGCGAAAAACAGTCGGCGATTCTTGAGGCCGAAGGCGAGCGAGAGGCCGCATTCCGCGGCGCCGAGGCTCGCGAACGCGCCGCACAGGCGGAGGCTTCCGCGACCACGGCTATGAGCGATGCGATCGAGCGGGGCAGTGCGCAGGCGATCAACTATTTCGTCGCCCAGAAATATGTCGACGCAGTTGCGGAGTTCGCGCGATCGCCGAACGCCAAGACGATCCTTTTCCCGGTCGAGGCGACGCAGCTGATCGGAACGCTCGGAGGAATCGGCGAGCTGGCGAAAGAGGCCATCGGCGGAGCCACCAGGCCGCCTGCGGCGGCGTCGAAACCCAAGACTGTTGCGGGCGTTCCCAAAGCTTCCGAATGAGCGGAATCCAAATTGATCCGGACTGGCTGTGGCTGATCGGCGGCGTTGTGCTGCTGATCGCCGAGCTGATTGCGCCGGGCTTCTTTTTGGTGTTCATCGGCGCCGCGGCGATCGCCACCGGGTTCGCTGCCCTGGCTCTTCCGATCAGTCTGCCGCTCCAGCTGGCAATCTTTGCGGTGCTCGCCCTCCTTGCCGCCCGGATCGGCGGCCGCCGCGCTTACTCGATGCGTTACGACTATTCGCCTGATCCCTTTCTCAATGATCGGGCGAGGCGCATGCTTGGGCGGGTGGTCGTCGCCACCCAACCGATCGACGCCAACGGGGGGCGGGTGAAGGTCGGCGATAGCGAATGGTCGGCCCGAGGGGGACCCGCGGCAGCTGGCGAGCGCGTTCGGATCGTCGACTTCGAGGGCAATTGTCTGAAGGTCGAGCCCGAGCACGCCCTTCCGCCGCACGGCTAGGGAAGCGCAGCGATGTTGGGCGCGACAAAGGCGCGGCGCGCCTCGACGGAGAACAATCGCTCGGGCGAATAGAAGCGTAGCGGCCACTCGCGGCGTCCCATCGGGGAGAGAAGCAGTTCATTGACCAGTTCGTGAAGCGGCTTTGCCAAATCGGCGTCGCTGAGGAAGAGACGCACGCCGTGCAAGAATACGCGGGTGATCGTCTCGTGATAGCCTTCGCTGTCGCTGTTCACCCCGCCGACGCTCTCATTGTACCGGCGGATGAGCTCTGGCAGTATTTTTTCGACGTCGATGTCGGGACGCTTCAGCAACAGATAGATCGTCGCTGCAAGATGCGCTTCGTGAGTCCAATTGGCGCGTGGCAGCGTGCGCTCAACTAAGCCCTCCCCGATGTGCCGGACTTCGGAATCTGAGTGGAAGAGTCGCGGGTGAAACTCGGTCATGATCGGGTCCTTGTGGAGGGCCCGACCGGCGGCCGGGCTTAAACTGAGCTAGCCTGTACGGATTGCGCTTGCTCTTGCGATTGGCCGCTGATCACCTTCGGCGCGGCCTTCCGCACGCCCTCGTCCACCTGATCCGCGAATTGCGCGAAATTCTCGACGAAAAGGTCAACGAGCTTCGCTGCCATCCGGTCATATTCCTCCGGATCATCCCATGTGCTGCGTGGATCGAGCAGGTTCGTGCACCCGGGCAGCTCGACCGGCACCTCGAAGCCGAAGTTCGGGTCCTTGCGGAATTGCGCATTCTTGAGGCTCCCGTCGAGCGCTGCATTCAGGAGCGCCCTCGTTGCCTGGATCGGCATGCGCTTGCCGACGCCGTACTTGCCACCGGTCCAGCCGGTGTTGACGAGCCAGCAGTCGACACGGCCCTTGGCGATCCGCTCCTTCAGCAGATTGCCGTAGACCGACGGATGACGCGGCATGAACGGCGCGCCGAAGCAGGTCGAGAAGGTCGCCTGCGGTTCGGTCACACCGATTTCCGTTCCCGCGACCTTGGCCGTGTAGCCCGACAGGAAGTGGTACATCGCCTGGTCGGGCGTCAGCCTGGCGATCGGCGGCAGAACTCCGAACGCATCCGCAGTGAGCATCACGACGTTCTTTGGCGGCGGCCCCATATTGTCCGGCGAATGGTTGGGAATGTAGTCGACCGGATAGGCGCCGCGGCTGTTCTCAGCGAGGCTTGCGTCGTTGAGATCGAGCACGCGCGTTTCTGGATCAACGACGACATTCTCCAGCACCGTTCCGAACCGCTTGGTAGTCGCGTAGATTTCCGGCTCGGACTCGGCCGAAAGCCGGATCATCTTGGCGTAGCAACCGCCTTCGAAGTTGAAGACCGCGGTGTCCGACCAGCCATGCTCGTCGTCGCCGATCAGGGTCCGGGTCGGGTCGGCCGAGAGGGTTGTCTTGCCCGTGCCGCTGAGGCCGAAGAAGATCGCCGTATCGCCGTTTGGACCAATGTTGGCCGAGCAGTGCATCGGCATGATGCCCCTCGGCGGCAGGATGAAGTTCAGGAGGCCGAAAACGGCCTTCTTCATCTCGCCGGCATAGGCAGTGCCGCCGATCAGGATCACCTTCTTGGAGAAATTGATCGCAACCACCGTCTCGCTACGCGTTCCGTGGCGCTTGGGGTCGGCGCGGAAGCTCGGCAGGTCGACGACCAGATATTCCGGCTCGAAATCGGGCAGCTCTTCCGTCTGCGGACGGACAAGCATCGTGCGGATGAAGAGGTTGTGCCAGGCGAGCTCATTGACGACGCGCACGCGCACGCGGTGTCCGGGCTGGGAACCGCCATAGAGGTCAGCAGCATAGAGCTGGTCCTTGTCGCCAAGCGCCAGCAGGAAATCGTCGTACAGCCGCTCGAATGCGTCCGGGTCCATCGGCTTGTTGCCGTCGTTCCACCAGATGACGTCGCGCGTGAGTTCGTCCTTGACCGTATACTTGTCCTTCGCGCTTCGGCCTGTGTGCCGGCCAGTGCGCACGACCAGCGGGCCGTCTCTGGCGAGCAGGCCCTCCCCGCGGCGAACGGCATGCTCGACCAGCGGGGCGGTCGTCAGATTCCAGAAGATCTCGGCACCTGTTGCAATGCCCTGCACCTCCAGTCCGCTGTTCGGAACGCGGTCACTCACGTCGAGACTATCCTTCCAATGGCCAAGGTCGCGGCGACCCGGTTCGGCCGCCGCCGCATACGTATGCATAAGCCCGTTTATAACCCTGAAAATCTCGCATGGTCAAAACAACATAGCGTTTCAAACCATCGTCGCAGCGGCGCGGTAGCGCTACCATTGTCCCGCTTCTGCACACTTGGCGCTCGGCCCGGTCGAAACGGCCGTGCCTTGTGCGCAACCGTGCCTCTGGCTATCCCGGTCCGTCCATCGGCTGAGGCACGGATGAGCCAAGTGATCGCCCTGGTCGACGACGACCGCAATATCCTGACGTCCGTATCGATCGCCCTCCAGCAGGAAGGCTTCGTCGCCCGCGTCTATTCGGACCCGGTCATCGCGCTGAAAGCTATCAGCGACAATCCACCCGACCTCGGCGTGTTCGACATCAAAATGCCGGGCCTGGACGGCATGGAATTGCTTCGCCGCGTCAGGGAATTCAGTGCGATCCCGGTCATTTTCCTTACGTCGAAGGATGACGAGCTCGACGAGGCGCTTGGTCTTGCGATGGGCGCTGACGATTATATTTCCAAGCCCTTCTCGCAGCGGCTGCTGATCGCTCGCATCAGGGCCATCCTGAGGCGCCAGGAACTGGAGCGCGGCGAAGCGGCTGCAAACCAGGCGGAGCCCGAGGCGGCGCAGCTGGACCGCGGCCGCCTGATAATGGATCCCGCGCGGCACAAGGTGCGATGGGGGGGCACCAACGTGAGCCTCACCGTCACCGAGTTCCTGATCCTCGAAGCGCTCGCCCAGCGCCCCGGCGTGGTCAAATCGCGCAACCAATTGCTCGACATCGCCTATAATGACGACGTTTATGTCGACGACCGGACGATCGACAGCCACATCAAGCGGATCAGGCGCAAATTCCGGGCCGTCGATCCCGAGTTCGACTCAATCGAGACCCTTTATGGCGTCGGCTACCGATTCGACGAACAATGACGAGGCCGATCTCCGGCTGAAATGGTCGGGGCGCTGGACGCTCTCGCACCGGATACTCGCGCTCAACCTCCTCACCGTCCTGCTGGTCGCACTCAGCACGCTGTACCTCGACGTGTTGCGTAACCGGCTCAGCAAGGAGCGCGTGCGCCAGAATCGAATCGTCGCAACCGCGACCGCGCTGGCGATCGAGGCTGCAGGACCGGAGGACCGTGAAGCAATTCTCGCGAAGGTATCGAAGTCGACGGGAAGTCGGATGCGGCTGTTCGCGCCCGATGGACGGCTAATTGCTGACAGCTGGCATCTGACCGGTCCGACCTACGAGCTCAAGGACCCCAACTCCCAGAAATGGACCAAGGATATTGCAAGGGCGCTCGACCGCGGCTTCAACCTGCTGGTCGGCGCAAAGCCGCTCGACGAGTTCGTGGAGCCGCCGGTCGACCGCCTAGAATCGTGGCCCGAGGCGGTTCGCGCGAAGCTGTCTGGCAAGACTGCGACGGCGGTCCGTGATGCGCCGGACTTGACGCCGGTTCTCTCGGCGGCCGTGCCGCTCGATGGCGGAATTCTCCTGTCGACCGACAACGATCGCGCATTCACTCGAACCGTCCGCAGGCAGCGCGCCTTCATCGCCGCGGTGATGGCGGTTCTGGTTGCGATTTCAGTGTTCCTGTCGCTTTTTCTGGCCCGGACGATCGTCCGCCCACTGCGGCGTCTAGCGATTGCTGCGCATCGAGTCCGGCTCGGCCGCTCCCGCGAGGTCAATGTTCCGCGGCTTCCCTCGAGGAGCGACGAGATCGGGCTGCTCGCCCGCGCGGTATCGGATATGAGCCAGTCGCTGCGGCATCGGATCGACAACATCGAAGCCTTCGCAGCGGACGTGACTCACGAACTGAAGAATCCCCTGGCCTCTCTGCGCTCCGCGGTCGACGGTCTCGAGCGGGTGGAAGAGCCGGAGCTTCGAGCCAAGCTGAGCAAGATCGTGCGCGAGGACGTCGCCCGGCTCGACCGGCTGATCAGTGACATCAGCGAGGCGGCTCGGACGGACGCGGAGCTGGCCCGGGCGAAGTTCGAACGCGTCGATCTTGGCGCCCTGATCGAGCAGATCGTTCACAGCTGGGAGAACCGGCGCGAAACCGGCGATGCGCGACTCGCCTTCGCCCGGCCCCGAAAGGACACCGCGGCGGTCATGGGCAAGGCGGACCGTCTCGCTCGGGCAATCAACGCAATCATCGACAATGCGGTCAGCTTCTCGCCCCCGGGTGGCCTGGTCGAGATCGCCGTTGCGCGCGTCGGCGACGAGGTTCGTATCCGGATCGACGACGAAGGGCCGGGCGTCCCATTCGAAGCTCGTGAGGCGATTTTTAACCGCTTCCATTCAGTACGACCCGAAGGAGAGAATTTCGGCCGCCATTCCGGCCTCGGCCTTGCCATCGCGCAGGCGATCGTGAATGGCCATGACGGGGAGATTGACGTGCAGGACCGCGACGACGCTCCATCGGGCGCCCGCTTCACCATCAGGCTTCCATCGGCGGATCGGGAATGACCCAGCATCGCTCAACCACCGGACCGAGACTTTCAGCCGAGACGGTCCACGCAAGCGCCGTCGCCATCGACGGCCGCGCGGTCCTGATCACCGGCCCGTCTGGGTCGGGAAAGTCGGACCTCGCGCTTCGCCTGCTCGACCGGGGCTTCACGCTCGTCAGCGACGACCAGACGATCGTTAAGAAGGATGGGGAAAGGCTGCTCGCATCGCCGCCGCCGACGATCGCCGGAAAGCTCGAAATCCGCGGAATCGGCATCATCGATGTCGAACGGGTCGAGAACATTCCCGTTGCGCTGCTGGTCGAGCTCACGAGCGACATTCAGCGCCTGCCCGATGACAGCCGCGAGCGTCCTATCCTCGGGGTCGAGCTGCCGCTCATCACCATCGACGCGATGACTGCATCGGCACCGTCAAAGGTTGCGTTGGCGCTCGACCGAATGGGCCTGCGGTTCTAAAACCGACTGCGGTGACCTCGCGCCGCGTCCTTCCACGACTCCTGATCGTGACCGGCATGTCCGGAGCAGGCAAGTCGACTGTAATCGACGCGCTCGAGGACATGGGCTGGGACGTGGTCGACAATCTGCCCGTCGACCTGCTGCAGGAATTCGTCCACGGCGGCGGGAAGCGCACTGCCAACGTCGCGATCGGAATGGACGTCCGTAGCCGCGGCTTTGATCCCGCAACACTCGGCAAAGTCATTCACGAGATCGAGGGCGTCGAACCCGAGCTACTTTACCTCGATTGCTCGGGCACGGAGCTCATGCGCCGCTATGACGAGACTCGGCGCCGTCATCCGCTCGCTCCCGACCGCCCCGCTGAGGACGGCATTGCCCGCGAACGGCAGCTCACGTGGCCACTGCGCACCGCCGCCGACAGCCTGATAGACACGACCGACCTCTCTCCGGCCGAGCTCCGCGACGAGCTTCGGCGGCGCTTCGGCGGAGATGCCGATCAATCGGTGCTGACGATTTCCTCATTCTCCTTTGCTCGAGGCATTTCCCGGACTGCCGATCTAGTGTTCGATCTGAGGTTTGTGCCCAACCCGCATTGGGTGGAAGAGCTTCGACCACTCACCGGCGCAGACGAAGCGGTGCGTTCCTATTTGGAACAGGCACCCGTCTGGCAAGAGACGATGGACCGCATCGAAGCGCTTCTCATCGACTGGATTCCCCGCTACTGGGCCGCAGGCAAAAGTTACGTGACCGTTGCATTCGGATGTACGGGAGGGCGGCACCGCTCGGTTGCCGCGGCAGTCGAGATGACGGAACGGTTACGTCAGGCCGGATTTGCACCCAATGTCCGCCATCGTGACCTCGCCTCACCGCCGAGGGACACGATCGAGCGGTATCCCGGGCGCGCTCCGGAGAGCGAGGACGAGTTGAGTCGATGATTGGATTGGTGCTGGTCACGCACGGCCGCCTGGCGGCTGAATTCGTCACCGCGATGGAACATGTGGTCGGCCCGCAGGAAGCGATCGAATCGATCTGCATCGGACCCGATGACAATATGGAGCGCCGCCGTAAGGACATCGCCAAGGCGATCCAGAAAGTGGACCAGGGACAGGGCGTGATCATTCTCACCGACCTGTTCGGCGGCACTCCGTCGAACCTCGCGATCAGCCTGATGAAAAGCGAGAATGTCGAGGTGATCGCCGGCGTAAATCTGCCGATGCTGATTCGCCTGGAAGGCGCACGCAAGGTGATGCCGGTCCATGCCGCCGTTGCCGCCGCTCGCGAGGCGGGCCGCAAGTATATTTCAGTCGCGTCGGAAATACTCGGGGAAGCCGCTGCTTGAACGCGGTTTCGCGCGAGGTCCGAATCGACAACCAGCGCGGTCTGCATGCCCGGGCGAGCGCGAAGTTCGTTAACATTGCCAGCCAGATCGACGCCAAGGTCGAAGTCGAAAAGGACGGGCACCGGGTCTGCGGGACGTCGATCATGGGCCTGATGATGCTCGGCGCGGCGATGGGCGATTCGATCGTCATCCACGTCGAAGGCGATCATGCCGACGAAGCCCTGGCGAGGTTGGTCGAGCTCGTCGAGAAGCGTTTTGGCGAAGACTGAACCTTCACTCTTACCCCTTTGGAACGGGGGTGAGTGCGAGCGAAGCGAGCTCGAAGGGTCAAAGATGTTCAAATGTTCGACCCGCCATCCGGAAAGTCAGGCTCGTTTAGGAACAAGCCTTATTCCGCATTTGTCCCTGCCAGCGAGGGGATGATGCCCCGCCAGGTGACCGCCTTCTCCAACGCCACCGTAAAGTTGCTGCGCGCGCTGCGCGACAAGAAGGCGAGGCGGCGCGAAAGGCTGTTCCTCGCCGAAGGCCTCAGGATCCTGACCGAGGCACGCGACAGCGGCCGGCTCCCCGAAATAATCGCCTTTTCTGCCGAAGGCGCGAAGCACCCGCTGGCCGCCGAGATCATCGCCGCGACCGAATCGGCGGGTGGCGACGCGATCGAGACGACGCCCAACATCCTCTCGAAGATGAGCGGCAAGGACAATCCGCAGATGCTGCTCGGCGCCTATCGGCAGCTGGACACGAAGCTGGACGCGATCGACCGGACCAGAGCGCCGCTGTGGATCGTCGCGCAGGCGCTGCGCGACCCGGGCAATATCGGGACGATCCTGAGGACCGGCGATGCCGTCGGCGCGGGCGGCCTGATCCTGGTCGATGACTGCGTCGATCCCTTCTCGGTCGAAGCGGTGCGCGCCTCGATGGGCGCGGTTTTTACTCAGGCGGTCGCCACCGCCCGATGGAGCGAGTTCATCTCGTGGCTGCGCCGCGGTGAAGGCCAGCTTGTGGGAACCAGCCTCAAGGCGACTAGAGATTATCTCGACGCCGAATATCAGCGGCCCTGCTTCCTTCTGATCGGCAACGAGCAACAGGGACTTCCCGCCGACTATGAGGCCGAGTGCGACCTTCTGGTCAAGATTCCAATGGCCGGAAGCGCGGATAGCCTCAATGCCGCGATGGCGAGCGCCGTTATGGCCTTCGCTATCAGCGCGAGTTGGCGCTGAGGCGGAACTCGCCGCTTCAAACCGCGGTTGCATTGCCATGAAGAGGGAAATTTTCGTCCTTGCTGCCTTGCTCGCAGACTGTGCGCCCGAGTCGCCGCCAGCAGCGTCTGTGTATCGTGCGCTCGGCACCGAGCCCTTCTGGAATCTGTCAATCAATGCGCTCGAC
>Ga0157370_10003628_pt1 | contig 18058 bp, 19 predicted proteins | sample C35metaG_FD_113463 | JGI IMG/M metagenome (GOLD analysis project Ga0157370, IMG submission 113463) | Corn rhizosphere microbial communities from Kellogg Biological Station, Michigan, USA - C3-5 metaG | ecosystem: Host-associated > Plants > Roots > Rhizosphere > Soil | place: USA: Michigan...
ACACAAGGCCATTTACACGCCTCACGTCGATACCGGTGACTTCATCGTCATCATCAACGCCGCGCAACTGCGCGTCACCGGCGCCAAGTCGATCGACAAGGTGTACTACCGTCACTCGGGCTATCCCGGCGGTATCACGGCGACGAACTTCCGCGACATGCAGAACAAGCACCCGGGCCGCGCCCTGGAAAAGGCTGTCAAGGGCATGCTGCCCAAGGGCCCGCTTGGTTACGCGATGATCAAGAAACTCAAGGTGTACGGTGGTGCAGAGCACCCGCATACCGCCCAACAGCCCAAAGTGCTGGAACTGTAAGGAGCCTTGAGAATGATTGGTGAATGGAACAATGGCACCGGCCGTCGCAAATCCAGCGTCGCCCGTGTGTTTCTGAAAAAAGGCACCGGCAAGATCACGGTCAACGGCAAGGACATCCAAGAGTTCTTCGGCCGCGAAACCTCGATCATGATTGCCAAGCAGCCCCTGGCGCTGACCAACAACCTCGAAGCTTTCGACGTGATGGTCAACGTGAACGGTGGCGGCGAATCGGGTCAAGCCGGCGCCACGCGCCACGGCATCACCCGTGCGCTGATCGACTACGACGCGACGCTCAAGCCCGTCCTGAGCCAAGCCGGCTTTGTGACGCGCGATGCACGTGAAGTCGAACGTAAGAAGGTCGGTCTGCACTCCGCCCGTCGTCGCAAGCAGTTCAGCAAGCGCTGATCCTGTTCATTGCGAACCAGAAGCCGCCTTCGGGCGGCTTTTTCATTGGGTGCATCTTGGCGGGTGTGGTTTTCGACCCCACTTGCGATGGGTGCACGCCGCAGGCATCCTGCCGAGAATGCGGTGTTGCAGTAGCATTCGTTCCCTTGGCCGCATGTCCGGCCACCCCCAAGGAGTTACCCCTCATGAGCGCCGTAGCCGAAAACATCCAGACCCAGATGCCCGAGCCGATCGTCTTCACCGACAGCGCGGCAGCCAAGGTGGCCGACCTGATCGCCGAAGAAGGCAATCCCGAGCTGAAGCTGCGCGTATTCGTGCAGGGCGGCGGTTGCTCCGGCTTCCAGTACGGTTTCACCTTCGACGAGATCACCAACGAAGACGACACCACCATGACCAAGAACGGTGTGTCGCTGCTGATCGATGCCATGAGCTACCAGTACCTGGTCGGTGCCGAGATCGACTACAAGGAAGATCTCCAGGGTGCCCAGTTCGTGATCAAGAACCCGAACGCCACCAGCACCTGCGGCTGCGGATCGAGCTTCTCGGCCTGATGCCTGGATGCCGCTGACAAGGCCCCTCCAAGAAAGCCGCCTCCGGGCGGCTTTTTGCTGGCCGTCGTTTTTCGCTTCCCTTTTTCTTCTCCCATGACGTCTGAAGCCGCCACCCCCGTCGACCCCGCCCGCAAGAGCCTGCTCTGGCTCGTAGCCGTCGGCTTCTTCATGCAGACGCTGGACGCCACCATCATCAACACCGCGTTGCCGGCCATGGCCGCGAGCATGAACGTGAGCCCGCTGCGCATGCAGTCGGTGGTGGTGGCCTATGCGCTCACGATGGCGATGCTGATCCCCGCCTCGGGCTGGATCGCCGACCGCTTCGGCACGCGGCGCATCTTTTTCTCGGCGATCGTGCTGTTCGCCGGCGGTTCGGTGCTTTGCGCTCTGTCGCAGGGGCTGGGACAGCTCGTGGCGGCGCGGGTGGTGCAGGGCCTGGGCGGCGCCTTGCTGCTGCCCGTGGGGCGTCTGGCGCTGCTGCGCACGGTGCCGCGCGGCGAATTCCTCCAGGCAATGAGCTTCGTCGCGATCCCGGGGCTCATCGGGCCTCTGCTGGGCCCCACGCTGGGCGGATGGCTGGTGCAGTACGCCTCCTGGCACTGGATTTTCCTGATCAACGTGCCGGTGGGGCTGGCGGGCTGCATCGCCACGCTCAGGTACATGCCGGACCTGCGCGGTGCCATCCAGAAGCGCTTCGACAGCGTGGGCTACGCGATGCTGGCCTTCGGCATGGTGGCGATTTCGCTGGCGCTCGATGGCGTGTCCGAACTCGGCCTGCGCCAGGGTGGTGTGATGGTCGTGCTGATCTTTGGCTTCGCGAGCGTGGTGGCCTACTGGCTGCGTGCCGCGCGCACGCCCGAGCCGCTGTTCGCGCCATCGTTGTTCGGTGTGCCAACGCTCAGCATCGGGCTGATCGGCAACCTGTTCTCGCGCCTGGGCAGCAGCTGCATGCCTTTTCTCGTGCCGCTGCTGCTGCAGGTGTCGATGGGCTATTCGCCTGTAAGGGCCGGCTTGATGATGCTGCCGATCGCCCTGGCAGGCATGGCCATGAAGCGCTTCGCCACGCCCCTGATCACCCGCCATGGCTACCGCAAGGTGCTGCTCGTCAACACGGTGCTGGTGGGCTGCACGATGGCCAGCTTCGGCCTGACGGCGCCCGGCCAGCCCGTGGCGTTGCATGTGCTGCAACTGCTGGCTTTCGGCGCGGTCAATTCCCTGCAGTTCACCGCGATGAACACGATCACCCTCAAGGACCTGGACGGCAGCATGGCCAGCAGCGGCAACAGCCTGCTGTCGATGGTGCAAATGCTGGCGATGAGCTTGGGCGTGGCGGCAGCCGGTGCGGTGCTGGCGGGCTACAACGGGATCTTCGGCACAGAGACGGCGGCCCACACGCTCAGTGCGTTCCAGGCCACTTTCGCGAGCATGGGGTTGATCACGGTGGCATCTGCACTCATCTTCTGGCATCTGCCGGCAGAAGTGCGTGCGGCACAACCTGCGCAGCCGGAGGTTTCCGGCCAGGGTTGAAACTCAGGCCGGGTAGATCGCGCCGAGAACCCGCGCGCCGCGCGCCCCGGTCACGCTGGCCAGATTGCCTGCCTCGCGCCGCACCGTGCAGCGCGCGAGCCAGGCAAAAGCCGCGGCTTCAACCTGCTGCGGCGGAAGGCCCTGGTCGGTCGATGCCACCACCTTCACACCAGGAAGCAGCGCGCGCAGGCGCCCGAGCAGATGGTCGTTCAGTGCGCCACCGCCGCACACGATCAGCAGTTTGCTATCTTTTCCGTAGCTAAGAAGGTCGGCGGCGCAGGTGCTGGCCGTCAGTTCGGTCAGCGTGGCCTGCACGTCGGCGGGTGCCATGGCCGTGGTGCCGAGCTGCGAAGCCAGCCAGGTCGGATTGAACAGGTCGCGCCCCGTGCTTTTCGGCGGCGCCTTGGCGAAATACGGGTCGGCCCGCAACTGCGCGAGCAGTTGGGGCAGCACCTGGCCACTGGCCGCCCACTGGCCGCCACGATCGAAGGGCTGGCCCTGATAGGTTTGGCACCAGTGATCCATCAGCGCATTGCCGGGGCCGCAGTCGAAGCCCAGCACGATGGCGCCGTCGAGGGCATTGGTGGCCGGAAGCAGGCTCAGGTTGGAAATACCGCCGATGTTCAGCACCGCGACGGTCTCGTCGGCGTGCGCGAACAGGGCGCGGTGAAACGCCGGCACCAGCGGTGCGCCCTGGCCGCCGGCGGCGAGATCGCGGCTGCGAAAGTCGCCGACCACGTCGATGCCGGTCAGTTCGGCCAGCAGCGAGGGGTTGTTGATCTGCAGGGTGTAGCCGACGTCGTCGAATTCGAGCGGCCGGTGGCGCACCGTCTGGCCGTGCGCGCCGATGGCGGCGATCGCTCCGGCGGCGATGCCGCTGTCCGCAAGCAACTGCTGCACCACCCCCGCATAGGCTTGCGCGAGCCCGTTGCCGGCCAGGGCTGCGCGGTGCAGTTCGTTATCGCCGGGGGTGTTGAGTGCCAGGAGTTCCGCGCGCAAGGTCACGGGAAACTCCGCGGTGGCGTAGGCCTTCACCGCGATCCGGCCATCGGAAAAGTCGGCAAGCACGCCATCGACGCCGTCGAGCGAGGTGCCCGACATCAGGCCGATGAAAAGTTCGGCGGCCATCTCGGGATCGGTGTCTGGAGAAGGCCGCCGCGAGCCTGATCAGTCTGCGCTGGCCTGGATGACGGAGAAGGCGGCTGCCAGTTCGGTGCGAGCGCCGACGGCGATTCGCTCGAACGCCGGGCGCAGGGCCGCGGTGATCGGGGCGCCGCCTTCTTGCGCGATGGTGGCCGGGTCCTGGTAAACACCGCCCACGCGGAATTCGAAGTGCAGGTGCGGGCCGGTCGCCCAGCCGGTGGAGCCCACGGCGCCGATCGCCTGGCCCTGGCTCACGCTCTGGCCGGCCTTGACGTCGATGCGGCTCAGGTGCGCATACGCCGTCTGCTGGTTGTTGCGGTGGTTGATGATGACGATGTTGCCGTAGCCGCTTTGCGTGCCCGCGAAGTCAACCGTGCCGTCGCCGACCGTGCGCACCGAGGTGCCGGTCGGGGCTGCGTAGTCGATGCCGTTGTGCTGGCGCCAGCTGTTCAGGATCGGATGCATGCGCATCGCGAAGCCGCTGGACACGCGCGAGAACTCGACCGGCGTTGCCAGGTAGGCCTTGCGCAGGCTGTCGCCGTTCGGACGGTAGTAGCTGCCCTTCTGGTTCGCGCCCGGGGGCTGGAACCAGACGGCCTGGTGGATCCTGCCGTTGTTCTCGAACTCGGCCGAAAGCACGCGGCCGCTGCGCAGCGCCTGGCCGTCGGCCTCGAAGGTCTCGTAGACCACGGCGAAACGGTCGCCCTTGCGGAGCGCGCGCACGTCGACGTCGCCCGCAAAGATGTCGGCCAGCTGGCTTGCCACCGCGTCGGGAATGCGCGCGTCGTCGGTGGCGGCGAACAGCGAAGTGCGGATGGTGCCGCTCGCCAGGCGGGTGCCCGGCGTCAGCGTGTCACGCTCGGTGAGGGCGACGAAGCCGACCGGCGTGCGCTCGATCACGAAGCGCTTGAAGCCGCCGTCGCCATCGGGAATCCAGCGGGCGCTGAGCTTCTTGAGCTGGTTTTCCTGGGTGGCCTCGGCGGTGACGGTGCGGCCGACGCGCGCGAACAGCGCTGCGCGAGCTTCGCCGCTGCTGCGCACGAAGGCGGTGGCGGCGGGGTCCGAAATGCCCAGGCGCCGGAGGAGGGCTTCGGCCGTGTCGCTGGCGCGGGTGGTGTCGGTGCGGAACAGCGTGAAGCTGAAGCCTTCGAGCGACGCGCTCTGGTCCGCGAAAGACTGCGGCGCGGCAGTGGCTTCGAGGATCTGGTGGACCGGAAGGTCGGAAGCGTCAGGACCCAGCGAGGCCACCGCGAGGGTGCCGGCGCTCAGCATGGCCGCGGCGATGATCGCCGTGATCTGCTTGGGGTAGGTCCGGAACGTATAGGCCACGCGAGAAGCGAGAAGCTCCTCGGCGGCAAGAATGCCGTTGATCAAACTATGAATTCCAGCTCAGGTTCTGCAAATCCGTGCTGCAAGGCCCAGTACGTTCAGGGCGGCAGGAGACGGTGCGGAAAAAGCGCCGCTTAGAATTCGGCGCTTGAAAAGTCGGGCTGAGTATAGCTTCGGCACCCAAAAAGTCAGCTAAAAAAGCCCATGAACGCCGAATCTGTTACATCCGTGGCCCTCTCAAATAGTGTAGGACGTGCGCTCGAAATATCCCTCCGCGGCGCTGACGAGCTGCTGCCGCAGGACGAGTGGGTGCGCAAGCTGCAGCGCTCCGAAGCCACCGGAACCCCCCTTCGCATCAAGCTCGGGCTCGACCCGACCGCCCCGGACATCCACATCGGCCACACGGTGGTGCTCAACAAGATGCGCCAGCTCCAGGACCTGGGGCACCGGGTGATCTTTTTGATCGGCGACTTCACCACGACCATCGGCGATCCGTCCGGCCGCAACAGCACCCGTCCGCCGCTCACCCGGGAGCAGATCGAGGCCAACGCCCAGACTTATTACAAGCAAGCCAGCCTGGTGCTGGACCCCGAGAAGACCGAGATTCGCTACAACTCCGAGTGGAGCGACCCGCTGGGCGCCCGCGGAATGATCCAGCTGGCCGCCAAGTACACGGTCGCCCGGATGATGGAGCGGGACGACTTCAACAAGCGGTTCAAGGCCGGCCAGTCGATATCGGTCCACGAACTCCTCTACCCGCTGATGCAGGGCTACGACTCGGTGGCGCTCAAGAGCGATCTCGAATTGGGTGGCACCGACCAGAAGTTCAACCTGCTCGTCGGGCGCCATCTCCAGCAGGAATACGGCCAAGAACCGCAGTGCATCCTCACTATGCCGTTGCTGGAAGGGCTCGATGGCGTCGAGAAGATGTCCAAGAGCAAGAACAACTACATCGGCATCAGCGAAGACGCCAACACCATGTTCGCCAAGGTGCTGTCGATTTCCGATGACCTGATGTGGCGTTGGTACACGCTCTTGAGCTTCCAGTCGCTGGAGCAGATCGAGGCGCTGAAGGCCGAGATTGCGGGTGGCCGCAACCCGAAGGACGCGAAGGTCGCGCTGGCCAAGGAAATCACCGCCCGCTTCCACAGCGCAGCGGCGGCCGAAACGGCGGAGCAGGACTTCATCAACCGCAGCAAGGGCGGCGTGCCGGACGAGATTCCCGAGGTGTCGCTCGGCGGCGCGCCGCTGGGCATTGCCCAGTTGCTCAAGCAGGCGAATCTGGCGCCGTCGACCTCGGAAGGCAACCGCCTCATCGAGGGTGGCGGCGTGCGCGTCGATTCGGTCGTCGTCAGCGACAAGGCGCTGAAGCTGCCCGCAGGCAGCTACGTGGTACAGGTCGGCAAGCGCAAGTTTGCCCGCGTGACCCTGAGCTGACCCAAAAGAAAAGGCCCCTCAGGGCCTTTTTGCTTTCCTGTCTGATCAATCACCCGATTGATCGATCACCGGACTTCGATGGTGACCCGCCGGTTGCGCGGCTCGTCCACCTCGTCGGCGGTCGGCACGGCCAGGTCGCGCTCGCCGCGGCCGACGGCCTCGACGCGGTTGGCCGGGAACTGCCGCTCGACGAACAGCTGAACCACTTCCTGCGCCCGGCGGCGCGACAGCTGGTCGTTCGATTCGCCGCTGCCCTTGGTGTCGGTATGGCCCGTCACCACGATGTCGCCGCCGCTGCGTGCCAGCGCCGCGGCCAGTGCCTCGGTCATGATCTGCTGCGAAGCCGGCGTCAGCGTGGTGCCGCCGACTTCGAAGAACACGGTATAGCGCTGCGGCGGAGGCGGGCGCATGTCGAAGAGCGGCTTGTTCTCTGCCTGGATCTTGGCCGGATCGGCCTGGTCGACCACCGGCGCGCCGCTGGCGCCCACCGCGGCGGTTGCACGCTGGTAGGGCTTGGAAAGGACTTCTTCCCCGTCCTTGGCGCGCACCACGACGGCGGACGGCTTGCCGTCGGCCTGCGGCAGCAGCACCACCCGCGTGCCCGGTGTCGAGCAGGCGGCTAGCAATGCGGTGATCAGTGCAGTGGCAAGAAGAAGGAGTGGGCGGGGCGACATGCGCATTGTCATCAGGGCTTTCCGTCGGCTTGAACGATGAAGTCGGTGCCGCGAATGCCGATGGTGGCGGTCTGCGTCTCGACCCGTACCGCATCGGGGTTGGTCTTGCCGATCAGGCCCGTGATCATGCGCATCGAGCCGCGCAGCAGCGAGACCAGCAGGCCGCCGTCGCGGGTGGTGGAATCGAAGTGGAATTCCTTCAGGTCCAGGCGCGAGGAAGGACCGACCACCAGCGTCGTGTCGTCCCGCAGCACCACGGCGGCCGAGGAGTCGGGGCCGGTCACGATGCGGTCGACGGCCCCCAGGGCATCGCCGGCGGCAGCGGTGCGGGTGGTGCCAGCGGCACCGAGCAGCTGCACATTGCCGCGCACCGATTTCACGAAACCGGCCTGGAGGTCGGCAACCGCGGCGGCCGGCGTAGCCGGCTGCTGCTGAGGTGCTTGGGCTTGGGCGATCGCGGTGGCGCCCAGCAGGGCGAGGCCGCCCAGAATGTTCAAAAAGTTTTTCATCGTCCCGACTCTCTGCGAAGAATGTTTCGCAATAGTCAAAATATTAAGCCGAAGGCGTTACATATAGACACTGCGTCGATAATTCAGCGCTATCTTGCGGCCTTTTGCCGTTTTTTGCGTCGTCTTTTGTCGATTCATCGTCCCGGTTGTCCATGACGCTCACTCCCAAAACACTGCTTCGCGTCTCCGTGGTAGTTGCCCTGGCCACCATCGTGCTCAAGGGGCTGGCGGGCTACATGACGAATTCGATGGGTCTGATCTCCGATGCGATGGAGTCGTTCGTCAATCTTGCCAGCGCCATGTTCGCCTTGGCAATGGTGACCATCGCCGAGCGGCCGGCCGACGACGACCATCCCTATGGCCACCACAAGGCCGAGTACTTTTCCTCCGGTTTCGAAGGCATCCTGATCGTCGGCGCCGCGGCGGCGATCCTCTGGGTGTCGGTGCAGCGGCTGCTGTCGCCGCAGCCGCTCGAGCAACTGGGCTGGGGCCTGGCGCTGTCGGTGTTCAGCTCGGGCCTCAATGCGGCGCTGGCGGTGATGCTGTTCCGCGCGGCGCGCACCCACCGCTCCATCGCGCTGGAGGCCGACGGCCGCCACCTGATGACCGACGTGTGGACCTCCGCCGCCGTGGTCGTCGGCATCGTCGGCGTGCACTTCAGCGGCTGGTTGTGGCTCGACCCGCTCCTGGCCATCGGCGTGGCGCTCAACATCGTGCGCGAGGGCGTGAAGCTGGTGTGGCGCTCCTCGCAGGGCCTGATGGACGAAGCGCTGGACGCCGAAACGCTCGCCATCGTGCGCGCCACGCTCGACGCCTTCGCAGCCCGCCAGCCCGACGGCGGCCGGCTGCGTTTCGACGACATGGTGACGCGCGGCGCCGGCCAGCGTCGCTTTGCCGACCTGCACATGCACGTGCCCGGCGACTGGACCTTGCAGAGCGCCGCCAGCCTTCGTGACGAACTCGAGCAGGCCCTGATGGACGCCGTGCCCGGCCTGCGCGTCACCATCCAGCTGCTGCCGCTGACCATGGAAGCGCGCGCCACTCAGATCACCCAGATCGCGGAAGAACAAAAACCGTGAAAGCCATCCTCCAGCGCGTCGCGAATGCCCGCGTCGACATTGCCGGTCAGACCGTCGGCGCCATCGATGCCGGCCTGCTCGTCCTCTTGTGCGCGGAACGCGGCGACGTCGATGCGCTCGCCGACCGCATGCTCGCCAAGATCCTCAAGCTGCGCATCTTCTCGGACGAGGCCGGCAAGATGAACCGCAGCGTGCAGGACATCGGCGGCGGACTGCTCGTCGTGAGCCAGTTCACGCTGGCGGCCGACGTGAGCGGCGGCAACCGCCCGAGCTTCACGCTCGCGGCGCCGCCCGACGAAGGCCGCCGGCTCTACGGGTATTTCGTGGCGCAGGCGCGCGCTGCGCATCCGGTGGTGGCCACCGGCGAGTTCGGCGCCGACATGCAGGTGCACCTGGTCAACGACGGGCCGGTCACGATCCCGCTGCAGATGTCCGCGTAACTACTTGCCGTAGGGATTGCGGATGCCCAGCTCCGCGAGGATCTGGATCTCGTACGCCTCCATCTCGTCGGCGTCGGCTTCGCTGGTCTCGTGGTCCCAGCCCTGTGCGTGCAGCGTGCCGTGCACCAGCAGGTGCGCGTAGTGCGCGGCCAGCGTCTTGCGCTGCTCCTTCGCCTCGCGCGCGACCACCGGGGCGCACAGCACCAGGTCGGCCATCGCGACCGGGCTCTGCGCATAGTCGAAGGTCAGGACGTTGGTCGCGTAGTCCTTGCCGCGGAACTCGCGGTTCAGACGCTGGCCTTCGTCGGCATCGACGATGCGCACCGTGATCTCGCCGTCGATGTCCAGCGCATGGCGGATGCAGCGTGCGACGCTGTGGCGCGGCAGCGCGGCGCGGTGCCGCTCGACGCCCTTGAAGCGCCCGAACTGCAGCGAGAGAGAAAGTGCCGGCAGCGCCATCTCAGTGCGCGCCGCTGCGCTTGCGTTGCCCGTCGTAGGCATCGACGATCTTCGCCACCAGCGGATGCCGCACCACGTCGGCACTCGTGAAGTGCGTGATCGCGATGCCGCTCACGCGCCTGAGCACGCGCTCGGCGTCGATCAGTCCGCTCAGTTGCTGCTTGGGCAGATCGATCTGGCTCACGTCGCCTGTCACCACCGCCTTCGCGCCGAAGCCGATGCGCGTGAGGAACATCTTCATCTGCTCGACCGTGGTGTTCTGCGCTTCGTCCAGGATCACGAACGCGTTGTTCAGCGTACGCCCGCGCATGAAGGCCAGCGGCGCGATCTCCAGCGCGTTGCGCTCGAAGGCCTTCTGCACCTTCTCGTAGCCCATGAGGTCGTAGAGCGCGTCGTACAGCGGCCGCAGGTAGGGATCGACCTTCTGCGTCAGGTCGCCCGGCAGAAAGCCGAGCCGCTCGCCCGCTTCCACGGCCGGCCGCGTGAGCACGATGCGCTGCACCGCCGCGCGTTCCAGCGCATCGACCGCGCAGGCCACCGCGAGGTAGGTCTTGCCGGTGCCTGCCGGGCCGATGCCGAAGGTGATGTCGTGCTTGGCGATGTTGTCCAGGTACAGCGCCTGCGTCGGCGTGCGCGCGCGCAGGTCGGCGCGGCGGGTGACCAGCATGGCCGCGTCCTCGTCGCTCATCGAGCCGTCGCCGGCCAGCGTGAGCTGCACCACGGCGGGGTCGATCGGGCGCTGGGCGATTTCGTACAGCGCCTGCAGCACGTCCATCGCGCGTTGCGCCGGGGCCTTGGGGCCGTCGACCTTGAACTGTTCGTGGCGGTGCGCGATCTTCACGCCCAGCGCTTCCTCGATGCGACGCAGATGGGCATCGAGCGGTCCGCACAGGTGTCCGAGGCGCGAGTTGTTCGGTGGGGTAAAGGTGTGTCGCAGAATCACGCCGGACATTTCAAGGAAAAAGGGCACCCATGATAGGCAAACTCACCGGCGTACTTGCCGAGCGCAACCCACCGCAAGTGGTGGTGGACTGCAACGGCGTCGGCTACGAGGTCGATGTGCCGATGAGCACGTTCTACAACCTGCCCGGCACCGGAGAGCGCGTTTCGCTGCTCACGCACTTCGTGGTGCGCGAGGACGCGCAGATTCTCTACGGTTTCGGCACCGCCGAGGAGCGCGCAGCTTTCCGTCAGCTCATCAAGATCACCGGCGTGGGCCCGCGCACCGCGCTGGGCCTGCTCTCGGGCATGAGCGTGGGCGAGCTGTCGCAGGCGATCACCACGCAGGAGCTCGGCCGGCTCGTGAAGATCCCGGGCATCGGCAAGAAGACCGCCGAGCGGTTGCTGCTCGAACTCAAGGGCAAGCTGGGCGCCGACATCGGCCTGCCCACGCACGCGGCCTCTGATGCGCAGGCCGACATCCTGCAGGCACTGATTGCGCTGGGCTACAGCGACAAGGAAGCGGCGCTCGCGCTCAAGGCGCTGCCGAAGGATGCGACGGTGAGCGAAGGCATCAAGCTGGCACTGAAGGCCCTGGCCAAGTGAGCCTGCGAGGCGCATGGTCGCGCGTCGAGGCGCTGCGCCACGAGTCGGTCCACAGCGACTCGCTGCTCATGCGCGCGGCCCTGATCGGCTGCGTGCCGATTCTGCTGGTCTACGGATGCGCGGGCATCGTCTACGGGAACCTGCCGATGATGACGCCGGCCGGCTTCATCGACATGCCGGGCGCCTGCGCGTGGCTCACCGCGGCGATGGCGTTTGCGCTGGCGATCCTCGCGACCGACTGGCTGGTCCGCGGCGAACTGACACCACCCCCGCCACAGACCGTCGTGGTGACGAAGCGCTGGAGCCGCGGCAGCTACACGCAGACCATCATGCCGCCGCATGTCTTCCCCGAGCCTCGCTCTTCATGGCAGCGCATCGGTTGCCTGGGCGTTGCGGCCGTGGCCTGTGTGTCTGCGCTGGTGGGCCGTGCCACGCTCGCGCTGGGCTGGCAGGCCTTCGCGCGGCCGGGCGGTCTCGCGCCTCAGGCGGAGTGGCCTCTCTTGCCGCTGCAGTGGGCCTGGCCCTGGCTGTTGCCGCTGGCCCGCCGCCCCATCGTGCTCGGCCTCATCGGCGCGGGGGCGGTGCTGCTGGTGGCCGCCTACCTGCTGGAGTGGCGCAAGGTGCGCGGCGCATGGTTTCCGTTCCTGACCGTGCTGCCGATGCTGCTGGCGGTGGGCTTCCTGGGCGATGCGGCCTTCGATTTCGCGGCCGCGCGAAGCCTGGGCGGGCTGGTCGAGCCGGAGCTGGCAAGCGAGCTGGCGCAGCAGCCGGGCCACTACAACGTCTTCAATTTCCTGAGCCTCTGGGGCGGCATCGGCTCCGGCACCGTGGGCTTGATCCTCGGCTTCTGGCTGGGACGGTCGCGCGTGATGGACGAGGTCCAGGACTGAGCTTGCCTCAGGGATGGATCTTCTCGCCCTTCGCGAGCATCGCCACGAACTGCGCGATGCGCCGCGCACGCGTCTCCAGCTTCTTCGCGCCCTGTGTGCGAAACAGCACCGCGTAGCGATTGCGCGAGTCCAGCGTGGCGAAGAATTTCGCGGCTTTCTTGTTGGCGTCGAGCGCGGCCTGCAGATCGGGCGGCACGGTCGCCACGCTCGCGGCGTCGTAGGCGGCTTCCCAGCGCCCGTCGGCCTTCGCGCGTTCCACCTCGGCCAGCCCGGCCGGCTGCATGCGTTCTTCTTCGATCAGCTTCAACGCCTTGTCGCGGTTGATCTTCGACCAGGTGCTGCGCGCGGTGCGCGGCGTGAAGCGCTGCAGGAAATACTGTTCGCCGTCGCCCTTGCGCTGCCCGTCGATCCATCCGAAGCACAGCGCGATCTCCAGCGCCTCGGGGTGGTCGATGGAGGCGATGCCGCTGGCTTTCTTCGCGATGCGCAGCCACACGCCGGCGTGGGTGGCATGGTGGCTTTTGTACCAGCGCTTCAATGCTGCGGCATTGGCGCATTCGACCGGCGCGTCGTCGACGATGCGCTCCGCTTTCGCTGCGGGCTTCACCACTTTTTTGGCGGCCGCCGTGCTCACGGCACCCACCAGTAACGCACCGCGTGAAAGTAGATCGGCGCCGCGAAGATCACCGAATCCAGCCGGTCGAGCATGCCGCCATGGCCTTCGATCATCGAGCCCCAGTCCTTCACACCGCGGTCGCGCTTGATGGCCGACATCACGAGGCCGCCGAAGAAGCCCATGAAGCAGATCATGAAAGCCATCAACGCCGCCTGCCACGGGTTGAACGGCGTCGCCCAGTAGAGCGCCGCGCCCAGCGCGGTGGCGCTCGCCACGCCGCCGATCAGGCCTTCCCAGGTCTTGGAGGGCGAAAGCTCGGGCGCCACCTTTCGCTTGCCGAAGAGCTTGCCCCACACGTACTGCAGCACGTCGCTGCCCTGCACCACGATCACCAGGAACGCGATCAACAGGAGGTTGCGGCCCTCGAAGCCCGGAATCTGGAGCGTGAGCAGCGCGGGCACGTGGCTGATGCAGAACACGCACACCATCAGGCCCCACTGGATCTTGGAGGTGCGCTCCAGAAAGCGCTGCGTGTCGCCGCCCACGGCCGCGAGGATCGGCAGGATCAGGAAGGCGTAGACCGGGATGAAGATCGAATAGAGCCCGTACCACTCGATCCAGATCAAGAAGTACTGCCCCGGCAGCGCGACGAAGAACGCGAGCGCGATCGCCGCATGGTCGCCGCGCCGCGTGTACGCGAGGCTGATGAACTCGCGCAGCGCATAGAACGAGATCAGGTAGAACAGCACGATCACGCCGCCCTTGCCGAACGCGAAGGCCAGCCCGATCACCGCGACCATCACCCACCACGCGTTCACGCGCGAGTTGAGGTTGTCGATCACCGAATGCGGCTGGCCGTGCGCCACCCGCCACTTGAGCAGCGCGCCGATGGCCGAGGCCAGCACCAGCACGCCGAAGACGCCGCCGAAGAGCTTGAGCGTGGTCCACGCGAAAGGAGACAGTTCCATCATGATGCGGCGCCCTCGGCCTTGTCGTTGCGGTCGTATTCGGGGCGCAGGTCGAGCATGGCGGCGCGCGCGCGGGCTATGAATGTGTTTTTATCCTCACCCTCCGCCAGCACGATCGGCGCGCCGAAGCGCACCGTGCAGGCCAGCGGAATCGGCACCAGCGTGCCCTTGGGCAGCACGCGCTTGAGGTTCTCGATCCACACTGGCACGAGCCGCACGTTGGGGCAGGCGCGGGCCAGGTGGAAGAGGCCGCTCTTGAGCGGCAGCAGGATCTCGTCGCCGGTGTTGCGCGTGCCCTCGGGAAACATGATGAGCGAGTCGCCGCCTTCCAGCGCCTCCTTCATCTGCTCGACCGGGTTGTCGCCCTGGCCCGAGCCGTCGCGGCGGATCATGAGTGCGTTGAACACGTCGGCGCCGATGAACTGGCGCACCTTCGAGGCCATCCAGTAGTCCTGCCCCGCCACCGGCCGGGTGAGGGCACGCAGGTCGGGCGGCAATGTGGCCCACAGCAGCACGAAGTCGCCGTGGCTCGTGTGATTGGCGAAATAGAGCGTCTGCTCGGCCTTGGGCGTGGTGCCGCTCCAGATGGCACGCACGCCTGTCAGCAGGCCCGCCGCGCCGATGATGAGCTTGCCCGCCACCACGGCGAGCGCGCGGCGCAGCACCGTGCTTTCGGGCTTGGGCTTGTCGCTGCTCTTGTTGTTCTCGTTTTCGTCGGTCAAGAGAAATCCTGTGTCATCAAGGCAAGAAGGAACATGGCGCTCTGGCAGGCCACCACGATGGCATGGCGCTGCATGAGTTGGCGGGTGCCCTGCACGCGGTCGTCGAGCGGCCGTGTGGAAGGCGACGATGCCGCATTGCGAAGGCCCAGGCGGTCCAGCGCGCGGTCGAGCGCATCGAGCGAGGCGATGGTGCCGTGCGCCAGGTCGCCGAACAGCGTCTGGTCCAGTCGCAGCCGGAAGGCGAAATAGCGTTCGAGCACGCCGAGGATCACCACCGCGCCGAAGCCCATGGTGGGCGTGGTCGGCAGTGAGCGCAGCGTGAGCGCGAGCACCAGCGCCGCGATGCTCGTCAGCGCAAAGCCCCAGATCGCCAGCACCATGAAGGCACGCAGCAGGCCGGCGAGCGCGGCGCAGGTGGCGCGGTCGTTGTCAGTCATGGGGTGGCACCTCCCGCACGGAGTGACGGAGCAGCGCGAGCGAACTCAGCCACGCGGGGCGCAGCACGATCTGCGGCCGCGCACGGCGCACCGCGTCTTCGGCTTGCGCGAGGCCGCCCGTCGAGCCGTAGCAACCCAGCCAGGCGATCACCGCCGCGGCGCTGCGAGAAAAGCCGAGCGCACAGCAGACCCACACCGGCGCGCCCTCTGCGTTGCGTCGCTGGCCTTCGATGACCACGGCCGCGCGCTGCAGCCGCACGGTTGGCGGCACCGTCAGGTCGAGCAAGGGCACGCAGCGTGCATGCGGCACACCGGCCGGCATCTGCAGTTCGGCGCACAGGCTCACCAGGCGCGGCTTGCCGGCGGCGAGCCATTCGGCGTGCGTGGGACGCCGGCCGAGCCGCAAGCCAGGCACCACCTCGACCGACGCGGGCAGCTTGCGCGTCCAGAGCCAGGCGTTGATCGCGGCGCCGAGCCGGTAGGGCGCGAAGATCCAGCGCGCCGCCCAACCCATGCGGCCGTGTCCATCCATCTGGAAGCCGCGCGCGCCGAAGCCGATGTAGTTGAGCGCCACGAAGGCGAGCGATGCGGCCGGCCACGCGAGCCAGAGCCACATGCCGCCGCCGTACAAGGCCGCGGCGAGGAGCAGCGACGCACCCACCGCATAGAACCCCGCGAGCTTCCAGCGCTGTGGATCGCGCGTGACTTGCCAGGAACGCCGCATCGACACCACCCGCTCCAGCGGCCACAGCCACACGCACACCACCCCGAGCAGCGCACCGGTCGGAATGTCGATGAAGTGGTGCTGCCACGTCGTGAGCACCGAGGCGCAAATCGCGAACGCCCACACATGCAGCACCAGCCGCGCCCACAGCGGGCGGATGAACTGCCGGTACCAGTCCCACAGGATCACGGCCAGCGCGATGTGCAGCGAGGGCGCCTGGTTGAATGGCTGGTCGAAACCGCGCAGCGCATTGAACAAAAAGGCCGGCGCGCCATCGACCGGCGGCTGCCCGAAGCTGAAGTGCAGCGGCCAGAGGATGAAGCAGGTGCAGGCGATCAAGGTGGCCGTGACCAGCCGCAGCGCATGCCGGTCCAGCGTGTGCCTGCTGCGCGCGAGGAACAGCGACAGCGCGTAGAACACGTTGATCGTCCAGTACGGAAAGATCGTCCACGGCCAGAACGGGATCTGCCGCTCCCAGTCGAAGGCCATCGAAGGCACGTTCGCACGCGTGGTGGCCCACCAGTTGGCGAAGCCGTAGGTCGCATAGAACAGCGGCCCGAGAAACACGAGCCAAGCGACTGCGCGCTTCCAGGGCCGTTGCGCGAGCCAGGCGGTCATCGGAAAGCCTCCGTGCTGCGCACTGCGGCGCGAGCTTGCTTGGGGCGGCCCGGCGCGGCGCTCATCTGCCCGTGCGTACCGCCAGCGAGACCGTGAAGATCCCCCACTCGTCGACCCGCTGGTCGATCTTGCGGAAGCCCGCTTCTTCCACCAGCTGGTCCATCTCGACCTGCGTGCGGCGGCGCATCACCCAGGCCTCGCCCTGGCGGTGGCTGGTGAGGGCGCGCGCGATCATTTCCAGTTGCGGATGCCACGGCTGCCCGGTGTAGACGAGATAGCCGCGGTCTTCCACCGCGTCGCCTACGCCCGCGAGCGAGCGCTGCACCATTTCGTTGTCGGGAAAGAGCTCGTACAGGCCCGACACCACCGCGAGCGTGGGCCGCGGCGTCACCGTGGCGAGGCTGATGCGGTCGAAGGCATCGGCCTGCACGAACTGCGCGGTGTCCTGCAGGCCCTTCTCGGCGATGAGGGCGCGGCCGTCGCGCACGTTGATGTCGCTGTAGTCGCGCAGCAGGATCGAGCTGGCCTTCACCGGGCTCGCGAGCACCGCGTCGAGCACATAGCGGCCGTGGCCGGCGGCGATGTCCATCACCCGCACTTCGCGGTGCATTTCGGCCAGGCGCTCCATCGCGATGCGGATCAGCTCCTCGACATGGAGCTTGCGCTGCCGGATGCCGCGCCAGCCGATCGAGTTGAGGTACGTGTTGTCGATGCTCCGGCCCAGCGGGCCCTTGCCTTCGGGGTGGTTGCGGTAGACGTAGTCGAGCGTGCTGCCCGAGTCGAAGCCGGTCTGGTGGCCGAGCGCGATGCCGCTGGAGAGCTTGCCGCCGATGCGCAGCCCACCGCGCGTGAGGGCCCAGTAGGCGCCGCGCGGCGACAGCGGCGAGAGCGGCTCGGCCAGCGCGCGCGATTCGTCGGCCGTGTCGCCGGCGAGGTGCGCGGCCGTGCGGTCGACCGGCACGGCCGGCGCATCGAAGCGCTGCAGGATGAATTCGCGGATCTGCGCCACGGCCGGCGCGCGGTCTTTCTCGCCCAGCGTGTCGTGGAAGAAGCCTGGCAGCTCCGTCTTGGTCTTGACTGCGCTGCCCAGCCGTTCGAAGAACTGGTGCTGCGGCTTGTGGTGCACCACCCAGTCGGCGCCGGAGATCAGCAGCTGAACGGGCAGAGTGATCGCATTCGCATCGGTCACCACGCGGTCGGCCGCTTCGTACAGACCCAACAGGATATTGACCGCAATGGGCCGCGAGATCAGCGGATCGCTCTCGTAGCTCGCGATGCGCTCGGGGTCGTGCGTGAGGAACTTCGCCTTCACGTAGCTGTTGACGAAGAACAGGCCGCGCAGCTTGTGCATCAGCCCGAGCCCGGCGCGCGCGAACGGCACGTAGAGCTTGACCTTGAAGGCCGGCGAGGCGAGCGTGAGCCCGCGCACCTTGGGCGCGTAGTCGTGCGCCCAGGTGGCGATCAGCACCGCGCCCACGCTCTGCGCGACCACGTGGATGTCCTGCTCGGGCACGCCGTGGGCGGTGCCGATGTGCTGCACGAAGGTCTGCACGTCGCGCACCGAGGTGCCGAAGCTGGGGCTGTAGCCGCGCTGGCCCGGCGAGCGGCCGTGGCCGCGGGCGTCCCAGGCGTAGAAATCGAAGTCGGGCAGGTCGAGCTCGTCGACCAGGTG
>Ga0157370_10003630_pt1 | contig 18050 bp, 13 predicted proteins | sample C35metaG_FD_113463 | JGI IMG/M metagenome (GOLD analysis project Ga0157370, IMG submission 113463) | Corn rhizosphere microbial communities from Kellogg Biological Station, Michigan, USA - C3-5 metaG | ecosystem: Host-associated > Plants > Roots > Rhizosphere > Soil | place: USA: Michigan...
ATTAGAATTATTTTCACAATATATACAGGATCATCCCAAAAGTTGTAGAGAATTTGATGGGCAAAAAAAAGACGACGTCTGGAGCAACGTCGCCTTTAATTAAGAAATAAATTTCTTGTACCCGCATCCGGACTGAACTCAAAAAAGTTTTACGATGATTTGAAGAAAATAGCTGATTTAGAACAACTAGTTTTGAGCGACCCCCTTAGTAGAGAGTTTAAGCTAAAATATAGACGTCCTAGAAAAAATAAAGAAGATTAAAAAAGCCGTTCTACATAGATTTAAGTAGAAAATAAAGTTAAAAAGTATAACAAAGAATAATTTGGCTTAAGTCTGATTTTATCTCTAGTAGGATGTTTTTGATGTGTATAAAAATCAAATTTCATCTCTACTAGAGATATGCAAAAATGAACTTATCTCTAGTAGAGTAGTTTGGGGAATGTAAAGTTAAATGTATCAACATCACCCTACACACCTTTCACTTTACTTAAGCCCGTCCGAACACTAACCTAATCAACTAAGAAATATTTTCCGGTGATACTATCTTTCACTAAATCTGAACCAATTGGCTCTTCAAGTAAATGAATAAAACTGTCATCAATATTCAAAACCTTTCCTAATGAGATGTATTGAAAGTTTGCAGGATCATCTGCGTATTCCTGGGTTTCATGATCACTCATAATTGTCCAACCAGAATAATCCTCATAGTCCTCTTCTTCACGGTACAATCTACCAACTGTAAATCCGTCTTTCATTATATGATTTGAGACAAGACATTTTTTATTAAATTTCTCGATCATTCCGGCTAATGAGTCTTCAATATCTAATTCATCAAGTGTATCGTAGTCAATAATATGCTCTTTTCTAAAAGTGATCAGATCCCCTGCTTTTAAATCCTTAATATAAAATGGGTCATTATCTAAAGTGCCTAAATAATTACCGATATTGTCCATTGATTCCATTATTACCCACATTCGTTCTGCATTAGGAACCTCTGGATTATCAGAATCAAATAAGAATATAAGTTTAACAGTAGCTTCCCCAGGTATTAATTGATTAACTATAGTATCAGATGGCTTATAAAATGTATATGGAGCCTCCTTTAAAATTTCTTCGGCATTTTCTAATTTCCAACTAGGCATAAACTTATTATTCGAATTGTTCTTCAATATTTGCCAAAATTTCACAGTCGCAATAACCTCCATGATCGATTAACCACACCAAAACATCTTCAATATTCTGGATTCCAATAATCTTTAGATAACGCTTTGTTATAGTTTGATCATCATCGCATCCTAGTTCATTCAATTCATTATCCAAATGATCAAATAATCCTTTAAAGTTATCTCTTGTCATTGGAAGGTTATTCTCAAATTCTTCAAGAGCCTTTTTACCAAGGTCATTTCTAATTTGCTTCCGTCTTTCCTTATCAATTTTTGTTAGTCATTGTTTTTAAGAGCCTGTATTTTATACTGTTCTACAAATTCAATTGCATCAATCATATTTTCCGGATATCGAGCATACCTAACAAATCTTTGTATCCCATGGCGGTCAGATTCATAAATTGATATATGTTGATAATGGAATCCATTTTTTATAAGAAATTTAACTACCTCCCATTTTCTATTATCGTCCACTTTCGGTGGTCGAAATCTATGAGTCACCGCAATAGCTAGATTACCACATTCAGGACATTTAAAATTTGAAAGCCTCAAATCTTCTGATGACATATTAAATGACTTCTTACAATCGAAACATAGTTTTTTCCCCATAGTAAAATACTAAAGATCACTAACTCTTTTTGCATTTCCAATAAGTAGATGATTTTCTAAAAGTTGTTTTTCTATACAACAAAAAATATAGTTTGCAATTTGCTAGATTTGAATTTCAAGACAGTCTATTTTTAACATTCCTTCCTATTCATCAATATGTTCAAAAAGTTTTTTAAGAGAAAAAATACACATACAATGAGATTCCTAACACTAGAATCATCTCCATTAAAAGACAAATACTTTATTCGTACAAAACCTTGGGATTGGTTAAATAAGGAACAGATCTATGTTGCTTCAAAAATTGAAGGTAAGCCAACAATGATTACAATGGAATTTTGGCCTCAGGAAATATATCTTAATGCTGATGGCCAAATAACGGTTTCAGAGCTTCTTCAAATTGCCAAAAAACAGTATCTTGATGCTAATATGTTTATACCAGATGGTTTAGATTCAATTCTTATCAGTGCGTTAGAATCGCTGGTTAATGAGCTAGAAATCGTTGAGTTTAGGGATGTAAAAACCACTCTTCCTTCAAATATTTTTCTTCCTATTTCAAAACATTCAGTTAAATCGGATATATAAACAAAATTAGAACACCTAAATGATTGATAACAAATGAGAAGATATAATGAATACTTATAATGTTTTCATCCCGAATCTGGATGCTAAATTGGGATGATTCACTAGTGATAAAACTAGAAAATCATCTCTACTAGGGATAAGCTAAATCATGGTCATCCCTAGTAGAGATGTTGTGGTTACAATGTATGAACTAAAACCGCTTAATTCAGTACGATTGACAGATATTGAGTTATAAAATTAATAACTTAAAGATCCTTCTTGATTGCTCAATTTTTCACAGAATGGCTAGTCAAAGTATTTCAGAATGAAACAATCTGCAATCTCAGAATCTCTGGCTTAGATATGGTTCAATATTTTTGATAAAAAAGTGCGAGAAACTCCAAAATCTGATCTTCGGTATTACCGTACTTGCTGACATAATACTTCCTTAAATAAGTATCCAATTTGCTTTTTGAGTGCGGAAACTTATGATAATTGATTTTTTTTGGTGTTCTTAAAAAGTTCGCATCCTTTTGCGCATATTCAAATGCCTGTTTTACAGAAAAAGAACACAGCTCATTTATAAAATTCGCCAAATTTCTTAACGCTCTTGAATAAATAATAAAGTCTTGAAAATTAATCAACGAGGGAGGATTTGGGGCCGGGATACCTGTAACAGGGATCACTTTGAAATATTGTTTGAAGTGGTCCTGACAACCAACAATATTTTTATTAAAGAATTCAGCCGGCTTCTTCATCGATACCGACTCCACTATTTCTCGATGTACATATCCATTCCTGAGTAGTCTGTAATAATCGCATAGTAGATACTCCGGTAATCGTCTAAGCTTTCCGCTTTTTTCTCCGTGAATATTTTTTAACAACTGATTCAGCGGATCTAATTTTTTATCAGAATTTCCAACCCTTTCAGTTGTTTTCCAGTCTTCAATACCATGAATGACCCTATAGACTTTGTTGAATTCCTTAAAAAAAAGCTCTGCAATATTATAAGTCTGTACGAGATAAGATTCAGCCATGATCTTTTTTACTCTTAAAAGATCTTCGGTTCCTGCACTTATTTTGTATTCCTTGGCCAGAGTCCTGATAAATTCCTTAGTATCAATTTGATTATCCTTCATGTAACTAAAAAAGAAATCCAATACAATCTGATTGGACTGAAATCCTGCATCTTGATAAGCTAAGTTGTCATAAAGGATCGCTAGAGAAGGATACCTAGGTGAATTGATATGATATGAAGGAAAGTTCTTTTTTGTTTTCATAATCGATGTGCCGAGACTAAGCTAAAGATGTAAAAATTTTCACTAAAAAACAGATAGGTTAATTTGTATTTAAGAAACTCGCCTAAAGCTAATAAACCATATCTTCCAGACAGGTGATACCCTCCTTTTCTAAAGTAGAAAATGCGATGATAGGCATATTGAACTTCGGATTAAATTGCTCAGAGTTTAAAAGATGTGTAATGATCAGAGATTGAGAAGTAATAAAAAATGGTACAAATTCATATCTATCCAATTTCATGTTCAGCCTAATTTCCAGAATCGAAGGATCTGAATTGAGCGCCTGGTACCGCAGCACATGTTTTTCCATCCAGCCTTTTTCCTTCTCATCCCCTACGAGAAAACGGTCTCTTTCCTCGGCCATCTCTTTTGCAGATTTAGATGCAGAAGTATTTTTAGCTTCAATTAAATAGAGCCTCATTCGCGTTTCATCTATCACCACAACATCCACGTCGCCTAAAGTGCCTGGAAGCCCTACTTCGGGAAAAACCTGAAATGTAGAATGCTTCTTGAACCACTCTGCAACAAAGCTATTGTATCGTTTTCCTTTCTGATCAAGCAAATAACTGTTCAATGATTTGAGTTTCGGGTCCCGCAACCTGCCTTCCGTTACAAGCTTCTCCATATTTTCTGCAACATCCATCAGGTGTCTAGAGCCAAAATAAATAATAGGGTCAACCGATGGATTAGTAGGTTTAATCACAATAAGAGGTTTACTCAAATAGGAAAGTGTCCGGTTGTAACGCCACGGCGAGGCTTCATAGTTATCCATGCCCTTAGGAACTTTGAGTGCATTTTTCCTGTCTATCGAACTTAGTAAATCAAGTATAGAAATAGCCTGTATCCGGCTAAGACCTTCCTGATGCTTCATAGTCATTTCAATTACTTCAACTCTTGAAATCTTGACAAATGGCGCCTTTTGTTTAAAACCAGTCTTAGAAAGGTCAACTAAAAAATAGATCAACTGCTCAAAACTAAAGCCATAAGCCTGCTCATATCCCTCGTTCACAGCGGCAAGCCTTGTATTGCTCTCTGCGCTTTGCACGGGAGACTCCTTATCAAAAAAGATATCAAAATCTTCATGGAACTGCTCGACCTGTCGATCGAGGTAATCTTTTTGATAAGGCTGCACGATCGTGTCGCGAAATTGATGCTGAAAGCCAATTCGTCCCGAGGAAAGCACTGCTAGGTTATCTTTAGAAAGATCAAAATAAAGCTCATCGCTAACAATACCAAGCCCAATGATAGTATTCATAATTGCCAGCAGTTCATCGATCAATGATTCGGCGATCACCTTTTGACCACTCTGTTGTTCTGCGCTGATAAACTCGATCAAACAACGGTAAGCAACTGAAGCCTCATTGATTTCCATATTCCGTTCTTGCACCTTTTCAATAAAAATTGAATAATGCTCGGGATAACAATCTCGAACAGTAGGCACACGCATTTCCTGGACCTTTTTTCGGTTCACTATTGTCTCATACCTGCCGATTAGTTTGGATAATAGTCCCTCACTATCAATACCGGATAAGCCTGCACGGAGTTTTGGAATCAATGTATTGAACACCAACCCGGATAGAAATTTTATTTTTTCCTCCTTGTCGGTCAGCTGAGGAAGAGTCACTAAGAAAGCGGATTCCAGCCCATCTGTCAGTCCATCCAACACTTGGTTGATTTGGTATCCGCTCAGGTATTTCGCCTTGCCTAAGAAGTTCCCTAATAAACGGACATCGGTCACCGCATTAAGAATAGTCAATTTTTTCTTCCGGCCTAGCGGAGCCACACGTTCTACCACCTCACCTATATCCAACCTAACATCTAAATTACACCAATTGGCGATGAGGTTAAAAACAGCTAACAGTTGGCGCAGAAAATATCTCTCCCCCCGGTTATCGGAAAAGTCCAATAACTCCGCAAAAGAACTGCTAAAGCTCATTGACAATCCGGCACCGATGAATCTAATTTCTACGGGTTGATGACCCTCTCCAAAATCAAACGCCTCAGTGATTGGACTAAAAAACCTTTTAGGATCGTTGATCCCGATCTGCACATCCATAACATCTGTTTTCAATTCTTGGAGAATTGGCTCCAGATCCGATTGAACCTGATTGAACCAATAGGCCGCCATTTTCATTAGTTCCTGAAAAAAAGCCTTACCGTCATGATCATAAGTCCTATATTGCTGCTCATCATCTGGCTTAAACCAAATGGTCTGTGGAAACCCTCTAATAGCCAGATGATGATACACACCTGTGGCGGGATCCGCAGCATACACCTGATCATATTCATCAAGCAACAACACCGGCAGGAAATTAGATCCCGAATACGACGGATCCCGATAAGGGAGTACCAAAGTAGCCATTTTTTTCTCTGCAGCCTTCAAAAAGCTATCCGTAAGGGCGGGATCAATTGGATACTGCTCAATCTGTTCACTAGATAAATAAAAAGATTCTTGGTGTTCCAGATATAGTACAAAAAGATCCAGCAGAGATACCTCGACCATATCATACTTTAATAAGAAGCGTTCCTTGGCCTGGTAAAAGTACCATAAGGTCAGCGTATGATAGTCTTTTCCGCCATAGCAAAGTACCATCCAATCGTGCAGACTGAACACCATAAATGGTTGTTCGGGCACGTTAATTGCGACTTTCCCTTCCCTCCCCGAATTACCAATAACGGTGATAAACAATCGTGTTTGACTGGCAAATGCAGATGAATCAAGCAGTTTATTTACCTTTTCCAATTGGCCTTTGATCTGAGCTCCTATAGCAAAGTCTCCATTTTTTTTCATTGGATCATCTATAGAAAAATTCTGTGCTGCCACTTCATCTGGAAAATACAACACAACAGACAGCTTATCGCTGTCCATAGAAAACAGCATAACGTTTTCTAATTCAGTATCGAAAAAAGACTGATCTTTTCTTTTCCAGCCCAAATGGAACACGCCTCGCTTAATCATCAATAGGCATTCCCTTTGATAAAGGATATTCAGCTGATCAACGCAATCCTGCTGTATAGCGAGCTTCCAGAGGTAATAATAAAGTGCGCTGACCAAATTTACGGGAGAGTGCACCAGCAGAACACCGCCAAGATCCAAAAGCGGCCGATAGAATAGCGAGTTTTGTCCCTGGAATTCCCTCGTCAAGCCATCAGGTGAAAGAATGAATTCGTCGATCACATTGGTAGGAATTCCTCGGAAACTAAGCGAATTTTCTATTGCCTCCCGGTTTAAAAAGCAGCTTTCATCACCCAATTTTAGTGTCGATTCCTCAGGTATGAATACCTCGCCTAACTCAATAAATGTTTCATCAAATGGCATGATATGATTCTCCTCAGCCAGATGAGCTGCTATTTTAAGCATCATAAATGTCGCTGCGTAGGCCTTATTGTAAAAATCTTCTTCGAATTGGTTACGTTGGTCCACGAACAATACATTGATCATAGCTTGCAACAACAGTGCTCCTCCCTTAAATAAACCGGGCAGTACCGTCACATTTCCGATCATTGCGGTGACATTAGTTGAATGTATATCCGGCTTATTCAGCTTTGTCCCATAAATATGTCTATCCCGAAACAGACCAGTCAAAAAACTACTATAACTTTCCTCCTTGCTACCACCTGGCTCCATTAATGAGTTAAAAAGCTTTTCCTGTAGTTCTGCCAAATGCCTCCCATTCTCCGCAAACAGCTGCAATGCTGCTAGCCTACTTAACGTCTGCATTTGCTTAAGGCTGTACAATGGCTTAACGATCTTTTTTATTGGCCGTGATGCAACTTGTTCACCTGCTGATGCACAGCAACGCTTGTATTTCTTTCCACTGCCACATGGGCAAGGACCATTTCTTGATATAGCCATTCATTTTAGATTAGTCATCATCCTGAGCTGCACGCTTGGCCTCATAGGCATCCCAAGCTACTTTAGAATCAGCAATCTCATTGACCACCTTAGCAGTAACAGGAAAACTTAGTTCGAGCCGTTCAGCGGCTTCCCGCAAGTAAGCAATTTTCTTTGCCGCATATTGTTTGTTATATCCTCCACTTGTCACCCTAACACCCCCACGGTTGGAATAACCCATGTAAAACCCTTTAGATAATTCCTCATTATCATAGAAATCAATTATTTCGCAAACCTGTGGATGCGGCCACTTTGAGGTCACAAACTCTCCCCTTCCCAGTCGTTCTCCTAGTTCATACATCCCTCTTTTCCGTCTATTCTTTTCTTCACAGCAGATTAATGCATGTGAAAAATAATTTTTCAAGACCACGAAGTCACAACTTCCATCCTCATTCATACCGGGAAGTCTCTGCCATCTTTCCAGAACCTCATTAGCGTTTTGGCCTCTATCCATAACACTCTCCTTCCCTTCTTTTGCAAAATCCTCCTCAAAATCACCCTCGTCCGGTTTCCATTTAAAATAAACCAGTTGAGCAAATTGAGCGGGATTGTTATTAAGTTCATCATAGAGCACCGCAACCAGTTCGGGATTCCTTTCCTGATCAAGTGCCTGAAAATATTGCCACTGCAATCCAGCAAGAACCTGTTTATCTGTACCACAGTCAATCAGCCGCTTCATGATCTTTCCAAAAATATAAGAACCTGAATGAATCTTTACTTCATGCTCGGTATTGGCTTTGGACATATAGCCCTGCATGACCTCGATCAGCAGCTGAGGGCTTACCCTACCTATATCATAAATACTGTTGACCGCTGTAGCAAACCTACCGTATTGGACCAAGCGAGTCACAAAAGATTCATGATGATCCCTATGAAACCAGGGATGATACTTTTGATTTACCTTCGTCCAATACAAATCCTTCATTTCCGGTATACCCCGATCTAAATGCAACCAAAGCTCAGCGCTTGCCTCTATAGAAAGATAAAAATGTACCAACACATCAACCGGATATACCTGCTGATACATTGCGATACGCTCAGTTACCCAAGAAAGTCCGAATTGCTGATGAGATTCCATAACATAGCCCTTAAATACACTCTCCAGATTCCCTCCCTGGTTCAGGTGGACAAAAATCAAATCTTCATTCACCCCCTCTGTGCCCGCTAGGGCTACCCCTACATAATAAGGATATTTTGCACCCGATGCCATCACCAGCACGACGGCTAAATCCGAAGAGGCCAACATCAGTTGCATTGCATCCTTGCGTTTTTTTCGGGACAGTTCCGCAATTTCATCGTAACTCATTTTCGTAGTCCGCCTATTTTCTAAAGCTTCTACATCAAAATACCACCCGTACCGTTCTACATCATTACTTATCAGTCCATCATAGATTAACCTTAGTTTTTGAAGATCTGCTTTGTTCAGGTTCCATGCTGTTCCCCTTGTAGACTCGGAGTGTATTCTTATCAATTCTTTGAGCGATCGACGTAGTTCATCTTTCCCCTCTCCGTCAAAGTCTACTGAAAGCCCAGCATCCAATATCCTGGTGCGCATCTCACCGTTATAATCATCAGCTAACTTCAGCACCGTTTTCCAGTGCAAGGAGTCTTTCCCAGCTATTTCAATTAAAGCACTACAGGTAAAATCCAAGCCTTCTAAGTAGACTCCATTTTTTATTCGCTGCTCAAACTCATCCCGAAGCCGCCAGATTGGTTTGCGACTGTAATGTCCTACATTGCTCACATGAGGACTTAAATGCTTCAATAAGCGCAAAGCAAGTTCCGGCTTTTTGGTCATGAGCATCTTCAATACCTGTTTACGCTGATCTATACTTGCATAAGTTTGCGGCATCCACCATAAAAATACCGCTTTGAGACTGGCAAACGCCCGATTGGCGGTTATCTTTCCCTTATCCAGCTTGCACAGTTCCGCCAATAGCAAACTTACCCTGCCTAAGTAACGCGAATCCCAGGCGATGGACTCCAAAGCATATAAGATGCGGGTAAAATAGATCGGACTAAAAAAATCAAAATCACTGTCGTTGAAAAGTTCAGTAACCCGATCAGGATAGTGTTTGACCATTGATTCTACCGCACTCAAAAAGGCGGATGGTGAAGTTTCAGCCAATAGATCGATCCTACTTTCGATGGTCTGCCAGTGCTCAAGTTCAGGACTTTTCAATAAGTCAGCGACCATCTGATCAGCCCAATTCGATAGCTCAAACGAAGTATGGATGCCCGCTTCTTTACCCTTAACAGCCACCAGCGCAAGGGTTTCCATCATCCCTTTTTGAAGCCTGGAAGAATACTTGCTCTTTTTATCATATAAAGCAGCCGCGAAACGCTGTTTGCGTTCCAGCTCCAATGCTGGATTGATTTCTTGGGTGACCTCTTTTAAAACCGAGGCAAAAACACCTAGATCTTCCTCGGTGATGTATTTACCCAGCACAAAAAGAAGGTCATAGGCCGAGACAATTTGCCAGTGGTTCAACGTTTGCGAGACTGGCCTGTCTTCCAATAAGCTCCAACGCTTCATGATCACTTTATACTGCTCATATCCGCCAGGAAATAATTTCCCAATAATCTCCCTATCACCAATGAACTCATCATCGAGCCTCTGTACAAAAAACAAAGGTAGAAGCTCGATAACTGAAGGAGCCAACGACCAACTCGTTCGTCCAGCCCTGTCAGTAAGCATCCGACGGAGAACGATTACGCTCCTGCCGCACTTTTCGGCCAGCACATAAGTATCTTGATGGGTATATCCTAACTTTTCAAGTCCTTGCGCAAATGCATTCAATTTTGGAATTGGGAGAGAGATACCCGAATCATTCAGTCTGAAAAGAAAATTAACAATTGAAACTACATGGTTACCATTCACAGGTCCAGAAAAATCCACCTCTGATTCAGCGTCAAAAAAAATAACATATAGCCCCTTATGTAAGGAGAGTACTTGTTTCAGTGCCCGTTTGTTCTCTATAATCACCGCCCTGGAAAAAAAAGATTCTAGCCCCGATACCTTAGCTTTTAGCATACTGGCAATCGCAAAGATGGCACCTTCAGCCTTTGAAGAAGCCTGGAGTTCTATCAAACTAGGCTCACCTTCAAAAAAAGTCTTTACTTGAGCCTGTTGCTGATCGCGCCCTGATAAAATCAGATCTGCATCGAAGAGGTGATTCTTTAACGTAATAAAATCCTTCCAATAGGCGCCAGCACTGATCACTTCACCCGTAAACAGCTCCAGTTCCTGGGCAAGCCAAATGGCTACTGCCGGACACCTCTCCAGCCAAAGTTCCAAATTATCTGCATCGTAAATCAACACATCTTTCCACATCGACTCACTTTTAACCTTGTCCAAAAAACTTGTTTTTTCTGGACGACTCCACTTCCATGGTGTTACAAAAATAAACGTAGAGGATCTTTTCACTTGCGACTTGGTTTCCCGATCCCGCTTATCAAAATCTTCCCGAAATTTCTTCGTATAACTTTTATTCCTTCCCATTTCCCACAATGACTTTCCTTTTGGCACCATTAGTCCAACTTTGGATACTACGCAACTCCCATCCCATCCCGGTTTGGAAACACTATCACCCACAGGTAAATCCAGTTTAGGAAAATCTTCACAAGAGGCGATAATCAGTTTTCTGATGATCTCGGGTAAGAGTTCCTCGCAGCGTCTTTGAGCAGCGAATTGAGTAAGGTGTAAAGCGGTAATCCAGCGCATGGTTAAGTTTAAAAAATTTAAAATACCTGAATCAAAATCTATCCTTTCAGGCATTCTTAGTTTAATCCAAACTTAGTCATTTCGAAAAAATAAATATGAATTGATTTCCACATTGAGAACAAAACGTCCCCCTTCTTTCGGCAACCAAATTGAGGTTTCGTTCGGCTTCAAATGGCAATTTTGCCCTTAGTGCAATTAGCCTAAAGCTTAAGTGGCTCAACTAAATCCAAGATATTGACTTAATCATAACCTCTTAGTGGTAAATAATTAGAAATCTTATTAAAAAATTATAATTTATCCCAACGTTTCAGGAACTAGAGTGAAAGAAGTATAGTTAGCTCTCATCTTAAATACAGCTATTTTAGGATTAAGGTCATTTGCAAGCTTTAGAACCCTATCTGTTTGTTTCTGATTCGCATTTATGCCTATGTATACATGAGTAATGATACCTGGTGCAAGTTTAACAATATTAATTAGTTCTTCATTAAACCTAAATTTTGTTCCGGTAATTCTCACTTCCTTTTCGTATTTCCATATATCGGATTTGGTTCTAAGCATATACAATATTGCTTCGTTACTGACTGGATACAGACTTTTTTTATCAAGATGATCGACATAATCTACAGGAAAATAACCTATTTCGTTGATATGAGACCGTAAGAACCGATACATTTTGACAATATCATAACCTATACAAATACCATGATGATTTCGGCAATAATGTGCCCACATTAAAATTTCGTCGAAACTAGTACTAAAGCAAGTCACTCCACGATGACTATCCTCAAACTTTAATCCCTTTTTAGCTAAAGCCTCAACCTGCTGATCAGTCGCTTTATTCATTTGTCGCTTTAATCTGAACCTCTCAGAATAATTATTATCTAAAATTCTAATAAACGCCCCAGCCATATGTTCTCGGGTTGCCGCTGCGTCAATCTTTAGCAGTTCAACAGAACAGTCAAAAGGATCGTTAAATCTATCTGGCCTACTAAAAGCAATAGTTTGATTTTCGAGTCCTCTTAAACCGGTATCTAAATCAAAATATTTGAAAACAGTAGATGATTCACCCATACTTTTAATTGACGTTATTATCTGGTTAAATAAAATTTCCTCCATGGTATTGTTTTCCTTAAATATCGCACATAAAACTCAAACCAATACCAATGTTTCTGGGGTAAAAAAACATATTATTGTACTGCATTGTATTCATAAGCGTATATTTATACTTAAAAATTTCAATGAACCGAACATTTCAGCTCCGCAGTTTTGAGGGTAATCAATCACATTGTGATGTGTTCTTTAAAGAGTATAAGGTACTAGACATTTATTTTGCACCCAAAGACGCATGGAATAGAGGCAAGCTAAGAAAACGTTCGGAAAGGCAGTGCCGATTTTGCGGTAAAAAACAGCCAGAAACTTCATTTACAAGCAAAACTCACATAATATCTCGGCTGTTTGGCAATAACGCTGGAATATCTGACTTTGAGTGTGATAAATGCAATAACCATTTTTCTAAATTTGAGACAAGTACGGCAGACTTCCTCGGTGTGAATAGAAGTCTCTATTCATTAGGCAAAGAGACAATCCCTACATTTAAAGCTCCAGATGGATCAATAGAAGCAAGAGCTAGCGAAATATATGGATACGAAGCGGTTGAAATTTCCGCAAAAATGCCCGGGTTAATAACAAGCCTCACTGATACTGGAAAAATTGAAATGCAAGTTAAAAGCAATTCATATATTCCGCTAAATGTCTATAAAAGTTTGTTGAAAATAGCATTGACTAGAATGCCGGAAAGTGAGTTTATAAATTATAATTTAGCACTTGCTTTTCTAATGAAAAACCTAAATTCTAAACATTTTTCCTATCACGCAACCCAGATTTTCAGATGCCAGATCGGTGGCGAGGTAACTACTCCTTACTGTATTTTATTTAGCAAAAAAGATACTAACTCTAATCTGCCAACTCATATCTTCCAATTATACTATCAGGATTCCTGCTTACAACTCCATTTACCTTATCGAAATGGCGACAAACAACTACAGGAAATGGAAAAAATGGTGATTCCCATGTGTCCCCCTTTGGTAATTTCATCTGAAAGTTTGCCAGGTAGAGCGAGATATGAGATTTTAAATTTATCTCTATCCGAGAAAAAAGCAGGCGAAGTAAAGAAAGTGTATGTGGAATTTGACAAGGAAAGAATTCTAGAAAGTATTCCAGTTAACAATGAAAAAGGTATGATTGGAGAGCAGAAATTTGATCCAAATCAAATCGTCACTATATTATTTGCAAGAGATATGCCTGAGAAATTGAAATAAGCGCATTAACACATGTTTATACATGAATTTATTATATCCTACGCAATTCCATCAACAACCTGTGATTTTGATAATGTCGGCATCGGTTTCCTACACGGATATTTTGCTGTAAGTTTCAACAACAGAGAATATGCACTTTAGGCTTCTTTTTTAAATTTACAAGGAAATGAAATAACAATAATGAAAGCTTCTGACTTTATACTTATAATTAGGAGTCGATATCAAAATTACAACAAGATCAATACCTACTCCCGTTAATTGCTGATCATTTTTGTTATATACTTGATTCCACTAGGCTTTTTACCTCCCGCAACTTTTATAATTCGTTGAGTACGGATGTTATCCCAAACAACAACTTTTTCATCAATTTTCATAATCACTCTGATATCACCATCCTGAGAAACCACAAAACCAATAGTCCCAGGATGTTCATTGCAATAAGAAATCATAGATTGGTGTCTCGTCCCAAATTCTTTTGGATCCTTTGATTCGAGTTCGTCAATTCTAGCCTGGGTATCCCTTGCAACAAAAACTTTCTTTGGCAATTTTATTTTTTTGATAACGGTTCCAAAACCTTGAACCGCAAGGACGCCGTTAAACAAAATAGCACCATCTACACAACTATTTGAAGCTATAAACCGAATTGCGCCTTTAAGTTCGCGCTCGGCGGATAAATGATCTGCTCCCATATAATAATGATTTGCATAAAGCTCTCTATTTATCAGTTGCTTTTTGCCAATCTCATTAGCAAGTTGAGCTTCCTTCGCACCTGAAAGAACATATTTCCTAATAGCTCTGCCCAGTCGCGCGTACTCGAGTTTATATTTGATATCTAAGCCATTACGTTCATTTGAAATCAAAAATGCACCACCATGATGATATTTTTTTATGTGTATGAGTAACCTCGCAATCGTACTTCTCCAAACAGTTATAAAATTTTCGGTTATTTCCTCTTCTTCCAATTCAGGATAAAATTTCTGAATTTCCGAGAGTAAAAGACTTAATTGCGGTTTAGCTTTCAATTTAATTTCTTTGGCTACAGGACCGTACCTAAGAACATCGGGGAAATCGGTAACTAGCATATTCTGCCTCAATGTGGCTATTACATCAAATCTATACATAACCGATAAACTGCCAATTCCGACAATAGAAGCCTGAAAATACCCTGCTTGATCAGGTTGACTGGTTGTTTCATGATTGATATAGCTTTGGGTATGAATAGCCTGATCAATCATCCCGTGAATATATAATTTATTTGACTGGTCGAAGTAAACAGCAATCGAGCTACTCCACGGATCCGCCGCTTTAGAAAGCTTCAATAAATTTTTAATATTAAATAGGAGAGGTTTCTCAAACCTCATAAAATCCCAGCTGTGGGATGAAAAATCTGCCTGCGGAGATGTATTTTGAGTTTCCGGTTCGCAAAAAACGATATTGACTTGTATCATCTCCCCTTCCTCCGTTTTCATACTAACATAGTTCATGATTTCAAACAACTCCGTTAATATCTCCATAGTAATGCGAGGATTATTTTTCTTCTTATCACTTAAATAGAGATGAACATGCTTAGCAAGGTCAGCAGGTTTACAGTATTTTTCTGGTGTCATTTATTGGTCGTTAATTTGGTAAGTATCTTTTTAATGCAAAAATGAATAATTAAATTTTTCGATGATTGAATTGATTTATACCCCGATCCTTTCTTCATTTACAGTTTGCCAATCAGTAGCAATAAACTCTCCTGCCGAAAAGATATAAGGTAATTCTTCACTAACCCTTTTAAAAATTAACGCTCTCGACTTAATAGTCTCTGCCACCAATTTCTCTTTATTTTCTTTAAAAGAATTTCATTTGGAGATTTATCTATTTCCCCATGATAAATATTCAAAGCTTGGTCAAAATTTTTAATGTCAAACCAAACTAGATTAGTGATATCAATAATTTCGCCTGTTCTTTTAATTATGCCAACACTACTTAAATCTTTTGGATGAACTTCTTTTACGATTAACTTTTCAGTCTGAATTTCATTCAGACCATAGTAAATTGATGCAGAATCCCACTCAATAAAAGCAAATACTTTCTCTCTAGGCTTAATTAAAAGAAATGGGAAATCTGGTTTTGTCGAACCATCTTTATAGGCAGGCATTCTAAAGATTAAACAGTCTGATAAAGGTGCATAATCGAATGTCTTTCCACTATCGAACCAAATCCTTGTAATACCCGAATTAACAAGCGATTCCGAATGGTCTTTGTTTGTGTATACTGCAATCAGCCCTGCGTATGACATCATTCTCCATTCATCAATATTGTACATATAAACACCATACCTCCCTTCAGTCGTCTCTGAAAAATAATCATTTGTCCAACTACTTTGTTGATATGCGTTCAAAATAGAAGTATCAATCTTCCAATCTTTTGTTTCGGTCATTTTGGACTTCATATAAATCCTAAACTTACTCAATATAATGATTAAAACCATAAAACATGAACGCAGTAGGCTACTTAAGATTAAGTACAAAAGACCAATCTAAATCCTTAGAATATCAAGAATCGATTATTCGGGATTATTGTAAAAGAAACAAGTTGAAGATTCTGGAAATCTTCAAAGACAATGGTGAAAGCAGCAATACCTTTGATAGGCGCAATTACCTTGAATTAGAAAAATTCATCAAAAAGCACAAAGGAAAATGCCAGTACTTGATTGTCCTTGATCACGATCGCTTCAGTAGAAACCTCCCTGAAGCTTTAACAAAGATTGCGGAACTAGAGCGAAAACACAATGTAAAAGTGATTTCCACCAACGAACCTATTGATTTAGACACATCAGACCCAGATGTTTTTATGAAACGGGCATTTGATTATCTTATAGCTAATCGTGAGCTTCTTACCATTAGAAATCGGACAAGACAAGGAATTCGAAATGCAAAAGAAAATGGTAGACACTTAGGCAAAGCCCCGTATGGTTACCGAAATCTTAAAAGCTCCCCTAATGGTTATACTATAGAGATTGACAAGTCTCAATCTTTTATAATTGAAAAAATCTTTAGGGACTATGAGCTTGGAGTTCCTCCAAACCTGATACATAAAAATATAATGTCCTTAGGCTTCAAAAATACAGGGAATAGCACTATAAGGAATATTCTGGAGAATTGCGTTTATGCTGGATTGATAAAGGTTCCGGCATACAAAAATCTCCCAGAGAAATACGTCAAGGCCTTACACCCACCTATTATTTCGGAGGTTGACTTTTGGCGAGTTCAGAAATTACTGAAAAACAAACGTACAGAGCGTGCAAGAGAAAATGACGACTTCCCATTAAGAGGAGTCATAAAATGTCTATGTGGTCAAAATCTAACTGCAGGATGGACAAAAGGAAAAAGTAAATACTACTTATACTACAAATGTCCTGATCACCCTAGCATCAATATTCCTGGCAGAGAAATCCATGAAAAATTTGAGGATTTATTAAAGCTTATAACGCTTCAAAAAAGTCTAGCAGAATCATTAAATCATAGTTTATCAGTGCTATTGAATGAATTATCAAATAAGAAATATGATCCCAAAAAAGAAAAATCGAAATCTATTGAGAGCCTAAACAAAAAAATAGCACAGTTTGAGAATAAGTTCATAACCGACCAAATTTCCATTACAACATACAAGGATTGGTCAGTAAGAACAAAATCAGAAAGAGCAGTTATAGAAAAGACATTTCAGGCAAACATAAATAAGAAGAAAAACCTTGAAAACCTGATTAAGAAGTTCAGTTCTGGCAGAATTAATCTTTATAAGATTTATAATACATCTACTGTATTTCAAAAACACATGCTAGTCCGTATAATCTTTAGGAATAATCTTACATGGGACGCCGGTTTATTTACCTCATCGTATTTTAACGAATGCCTACGATTCAACCTTAAAAAAAGTGGAGTAAAGACTTTATTGTCCATTACAGAGCTTAAATCATCAACAACAGAAGTAATAAACAAGGACGAATTCGGATTAACCACCCCACAAATGAGAAGAGCAAGGAGAACAACAGATCAAAAAAGAAAGCCGGAGGAAATTGAAAAAGAATCTCAGTTCATTTATCTGATAACTCAGTTAGTAACGGAAATCATAAAATCTGACATCCAAAACGAACAGCTAGAACACACTCCAACACAACATACTGATAACCAAATAAAAAGAGCAAAAACATCGACAAAAATGTCAAAAAACTAATTTTTATAAATAGTTGCTAAACAATTAATTAAGGATTAAACAGGAGGTGAAATTAGCTTAAAATAATCTAAAACTATTGGTTTTTTAGTTCATTTTAAAATGCTAAAGCCTTAACAGATAATATGTTAAGGCTTTAGATAATGTACCCTGGAAGGGATTCGAACCCCTGACCCACGGTTTAGAAAACCGTTGCTCTATCCAACTGAGCTACCAAGGCCTTTCCCCTTAAGGAGCGCCAAAGATATAAAAACATGCGAATAAGCG
>Ga0157370_10003631_pt1 | contig 18035 bp, 16 predicted proteins | sample C35metaG_FD_113463 | JGI IMG/M metagenome (GOLD analysis project Ga0157370, IMG submission 113463) | Corn rhizosphere microbial communities from Kellogg Biological Station, Michigan, USA - C3-5 metaG | ecosystem: Host-associated > Plants > Roots > Rhizosphere > Soil | place: USA: Michigan...
ACGCTGCCGGTCGAACTCACCTGGACGGCCGTGCCATTCCTGATCTTCATGGGTGTGTTCGTGTGGAGCCTCACGCTGTACGCGCGCAGCCGCACGCCCCCACCCAATGCCGAAACCATCTACGTCGTCGCAAAGCAATGGATGTGGAAGGTGCAGCATCCGGGCGGCCAGCGCGAGATCAACACGCTGCACGTACCGCTGGGTGTGCCGATCCGGCTGATGATGACCTCGCAGGACGTGATCCACAGCTTCTTCGTGCCGGCGTTCCGGGTGAAGCAGGACGTGCTGCCCGATCGCTACACGCAACTGTGGTTCACCGCCACCCAGATCGGCGATTACCTGCTTTACTGCACGCAATATTGCGGACTCGACCATTCGAAGATGGGCGGCCAGGTGGTCGTGATGGCGCCACGTGCATATGCGCGCTGGCTCGATCAGAACAACACCGGCGCCAGCCTCGCGGCCCAGGGCGCGGCGCTGTTCCGCGCCAAAGGCTGCAGCGGTTGCCACGGCGCAAACGCCTCGGTGCACGCGCCGGATCTGGATGGTATCCACGGCCGCACCGTGCATCTGTCGGACGGCAGCACCGTGGTCGCCGACGACCGCTACATCCACGACTCGATCATGTTGCCCGACAAGCAGATCGTCGCCGGCTATGCGCCGATCATGCCGTCGTTTTCGGGAGAACTCACCGAAAGCCAGGTGCTCGCCATCATCGCCTACCTGAAGTCCACCACGCCGGGCACGCAGCCCGCGCATGAGGGAACGAAGCAATGAACGCCACCGTCGTCACGCCGGATCTTCCGGAACTGGAACCGCCGCGCAGCTTCTACACCCACAAGTCGGGCCTCAAGAACTGGCTCGTCACCACCGACCACAAGCGCATCGCGATCCTGTACACGATCACCATCACGATCTTCTTCATCATGGGTGGCGTCGCGGCCGCGATGATGCGGATCAATCTCGTGGAACCGCAGGGTGCGCTGCTCTCGGCCGAAACCTACAACAAGACCTTCACCTTCCACGGCGTGGTGATGGTGTGGTTCTTCCTGATCCCATCGATCCCTGCCACGCTCGGCAATTTCCTGCTGCCGCTGATGGTCGGCGCGCGCGACCTCGCCTTCCCGCGCCTGAACCTTGCAAGTTGGTACCTGTTCGTGATCGGCGGCTGCTTCACGATCGCCTGCCTGCTGCTGGGAGGCGTCGACACCGGCTGGACGTTCTACACGCCGTTCTCGACGATGTTCTCCAACACCAACGTGATCCTGGTCGCGGTCGGCGTGTTCGTCACGGGCTTCTCGACGATCCTGACCGGACTCAACTTCATCGTCACCACGCACAAGCTGCGGATGCCGGGCATGACATGGTTCAAGCTGCCGCTGTTCGTGTGGGGCATGTACGCAGTCAGCCTGGTGATGGTGCTGGCGACGCCCGTGCTGGCGATGACGCTGTCGCTGATCGGGCTGGAACGCATTGCGCACGTCGGCATCTTCGACCCGGCGCTCGGCGGCGATCCGCTGCTATTCCAGCACATGTTCTGGTTCTACTCGCATCCCGCCGTGTACATCATGATCCTGCCCGCCATGGGCGTAGTCAGCGAGATCGTCCCGTGCTTCGCGCGGCGCCGGATCTTCGGCTACAAGTTCATGGTTTACGCCCTGATCGGCATTTCTGTGGTCGGCTTTCTTGTTTGGGGCCATCACATGTTCGTGGCAGGAATGTCGGCGACCGCCACGCTGGTGTTCTCGATCCTGAGCTTCATCATCGCGGTACCGTCCGCGATCAAGGTGTTCAACTGGACTGCGACGCTGCGTCGCGGGCGCATCAGCTTCGAGGCGCCGATGCTGTACGCGCTGGGCTTCGTCGGGCTGTTCATGATCGGCGGCATGAGCGGATTGATGCTGGCCGCGCCCGCACTGGACATTCCGCTGCACGCCACCTATTTCGTGATCGCGCATTTCCATTACGTGATGGTGGGCGGCACGGTGATGGCGTACCTCGGCGGCATCCATTACTGGTGGCCCAAGATCACCGGGCGGATGTATTCCGAAGGCTGGGCGCGCTTCGCCGCGATCCTGATGTTCTTCGGCTTCAACTTCACCTTCTTCCCGCAATACGTGCTCGGCTATCTCGGCATGCCGCGCCGCTACCACGCGTATCCGCCGCAGTTCCAGACGCTCAACATCCTGTCGTCCGCCGGCGCTTCGATCCTGGCCGTCGCGTACCTGATTCCAGTGATCTATCTCGGCTGGTCGCTGTTCCGCGGCGCGCGCGCGGGCAACAATCCGTGGGGCGCGCGCGGCCTCGAATGGCAGACCGCCTCGCCGCCGCCCAAGGGCAACTTCCTCGAACGGCCGGTGGTGCAGAAGGCTTACGCGTATGACGAACCCGCACCGGGAGCCACGGCATGAGCAGCACCGCCGCCAGTGTTCGCGAACAAGGCCGGCGCGCGCGCGGACTCGTCGCCGAGCAATACGACGATGCCGGGCAGCAGCATGCGACGGCGCAGTTCGGGATGTGGGTGTTCCTCGCCACCGAAGTGTTGTTCTTCGGCGTGCTGTTCGCTGGCTACGCCGTGTGCCGCGCGCGCGATCCGGAAGCCTTCCTGCTGGGCAGCCAACATACCGAAATTGTCTTCGGCGCGGTCGAGGCCGGCATCCTGTTGTTGAGCAGCGCCACCATCACCTTTGCCGTGAATCTCATCAAGTTCGACGCGCGCCGCGTGGTCGCCGCGCTGCTGGCGATCACCGCACTGCTGGGCGTGGCGTTTCTGGTGCTGCACGGCGTCGAATATTCCCACGAATACGACGAACACCTGACGGTGGGCGTCGACTTTGCGCAACACGGCCCGCACGCGCGCGGCATCGAACTGTTCTTCTTCCTGTACTACGCGATGACGCTGTATCACAGCCTGCACGTGCTGGTCGGCGTGTGCGTGATCGCAACGATGGGCGCGCTGGTATGGCGAGGCAGGATCCGCGACGAATACACCACCCCTCTGGTTCTGGCCGGGCTGTACTGGCACCTCGTGGACATCGTGTGGATTTTTTTGTTCCCGCTGATGTATTTGATTGGGCGATAACCGGCATGACCACCATGACGCGGGCGTCCAACGGCCCAACAACCTTGGCATTCGGTTTCGAACCCGTGGCGGACCCCTGCGACAAACCGATTCCGGATCGCCGGTCCCGAATGACAACAAAGCAACCATCGGACGACGGAAAAGCCGGCGATCGACGTTTGCCGATGGAGAACAATCATGAACCGCGAAATCCTGAAACAAACCGCACGCACACCCGCACTGGCCCTGCTCGGCCTGTTGGCATTGCTCGCCATCAACATCGGGCTTGCCTATGCACCGATCGGCCAGGGGTTGCGCCTTCCGGTGAAGCTGACGATCTGCTTCGCGATGGCTTTCATGCTGATGGTGTTCTGCATGCACCTGCACCGTGCGACCGGCTTGCTGCGCCTGGCGGCTGCGGTCGGATTCCTGTGGCTGGCGATCATGATCGGCCTGATGCTGACCGATTACTTCACGCGCGTGGCCGTACCGCCGCCATGGTGACCAGATCATTTCCGAGTTCAGTAGTGGTTTCGATGCGCGTATCCACACTGGACTTGCACAAGAACCGGGAGAAATCACATGGAACAGCACTGGGACTTCTTCAAGAAAAGCGAGACATCGATGGGCGTGTTCTATCCGCTCCATTACATCGTCGCCGGATACGGCAGCCTGGACGATGCGCAGGGCGCCGAGGCCGCGTTCCGCGAATCCGGCGTCGACGCCGAAGACGTGCGCGCGGCGCCGGGCGGGTTCGTGGCCGCGCAACTGGAGTCGCGCACCGACCGCAACGTGGTGAACAAGCTCGAGAACGAACTGGTGAAGATCTTCGGCACCGAAAAGGGCTACACCACCGAAGACAAGCAGCACGCCGCGGACGGCGGCGCCTTCCTGTTCGTGTACGCGCCGCAGGACGAGGACGCCGCCAACGCCAAAGCGGTGTTCGCGCAGCATCCGCCGGTGTTCGCGCGTCGCTACCTGCGTATCGCGATCGAGCAGATCGTCAGGAATCCGAAAGCGATGTGACGTTCTCGCCGCGTTGGTTCCGTTCGCGGCAAGCCTGTCGAACCATCGAAGGAATCGGCGAAGGCTTCCTCACTCCGCCGTCATCTTTTCAATCCTTTCGGCGATCCAGCCAGATTTCCAGGCCCTGCGCGTTGATCTCGACGTCGATATCCAGCAACTCGCGCGCACGCGCTTCGGACACCGGATTGCCGCGCGCGCGCAACTGGTCGAGGTGGAAGTCCATCAAATCGCCGTACAAACGTGCATGACGATCGGGCGCATCCGCGTGCATGCGTGCGATCCGCTGGTATGCCACGAGGCCTTGGCGCAAATCCCGCGCGAGTTCCGGCACCGCGTCCACGCGCCCGTAGTGCGTGAGATAAACATGCGCGGGCGACTTGCCGAGCAGCCGATCCAGTGTGGCATTCCAGGCCTCGGGATCGAATTGGACGGGACTGGTGGTCGGCATCAGGTAATTGCCGCCTTCGCTGTCGAATTCGCGGTAAGACAATCCGAATACGTCGCCCGTGAACCAGCCGCGGCTCGCTTCGTCCCAGATCGCGTAGTGGTGGCGCGCGTGGCCGGGCGCATCGATGAATTGCAGGCGCCGATTTCCCAGCAGCAATTCGAAATCGCGATCCGGCGCGACGTCAGCCACGATGACGCGCGATTCCGGGACCGACACGATTTCGCCATAAGTGGCGCGCATCGCCTCGGAACCGTACACGGCGGTCGCACCCGCGATGAGTTGCGACGGATCGATCATGTGCCGCGCCCCGCGCGGATGGATCACCAGCCGCGCGTTCGGCAATTTGCGCAGCAACGCGCCGGCGCCGCCGGCGTGGTCGAGATGCACGTGTGTCGGCATCACGTAATCGACCGCGCCGCGGTCGACGCCGAGTTCTTCCAACGTATCCAGCAAGCCGGGCACCGACAGGCTGGTCCCCGATTCCACGAACGCGTAGTGCCCGTCGCCGCCGACCAGGTAACACGCCGCCATCTGCGGCCGGTGTTGCTCGGTATCGATGCAGACGATGTCGTCGTTCAATTGCCTGCAGTAAGCCATCCGTATCTCCGCGGATTTCGCGCGGCGAAGCGGCCGCCACGAAACCTGCGATGTTGCCGCGCGCCCATGCGCGTGCGCAAGCATCGCCGCGGTGGCATCCGGAGCCCGTACATCAATGACTCGCGCTGGATTCCAGGTCGGCGGCCTTCACCGGTTCGGCCGGACCCGGCAATGCTGCATCGGGCGGCTGCGCGGCGGGGAAACGCGCGATCGCGATGGTGCCCTGCCCGAGGGTGCTTTCCAGGGTGACTTCCCAGCCGTAGCGATCGGCGATGCGACGCACGATCGCGAGCCCGATGCCGTGGCCCTTGCCGCCGGTGCGGCTGCCGCGATAGAACGCCTGGAAGGCGCGCTCGATATCTTCCTCGTTCATGCCGCTGCCGGTATCGACCACCCGTACGTTGTCCGCCTCCACCTCGACGGTCACGCTGCCGTGCTCGGTGTACAGACAGGCGTTGCGGAGCAGGTTGCCGACCATCACCGCGAAGACGCGCGGCGGCGCGTGCAGTGCGAAGCGCGCGTGCTCGGCCAGCTTGAGTTCCACCGGCTTTCCCGCCAGCAGTTCGCGGTAACGCGCGACCTCGGCGGCAATCACGTCGTTGGCGAGGAAATCTTCGTCGCGCAGGCCGGTGTCGGATTCGCGCGCCAGCACCAGGAAGGTTTCGATCAGCGCCTCCATCTCGCGCACCGATCGCCGGATGCGCGCCAGCGAGCGCTGCGCGAACGGACTCATGTCCTCGTCGGCCAGCACGTCGACCGCGACCTTCATCACCGTCAGCGGCGTGCGCAATTCGTGGCTGGCATCGCGGGTGAAATTGCGTTCGCGTTCGACAAAGGCTTCCAACCGATTGGCAAAGTTGTACAGCGCGGTCACCAGCACCTCGACGTCGCTGTCGGATGCCGCAGGCAAGTTGCCGGGGGCCAACAACTCGGGCTCCGGATGGTCGGGATTCCAGCGCCGGACCACCCTGGCCAGCGCGATCACGGGCGACAGCGCCTTGCGCGACGCGCGATAGGTGAGCCAGGTCGCGAGATAGATGATCAGCACCACCAGAACGACCGGAATCAAACCGAACAGCGTCACGCCGCGATTCGGACGATCATGATTGAACAGCAGGTACAGCCGGCCGCGTGCATCGTCCGAGACCAGCACGGTACCCGTGGTTCCGTCGTCCTGGCGAATTTGATGAAAGCCCGGCATGAGTCCGCGCAAATTCTCCGGAAGCGTGGCCTGCGATTCTCCCGGTGCGTCGCGATAGCCGCGGATCAGCCAGGTGTCGGGCAGCGCGGCGTGGGGATTGCGGGCCAACTGCGCGCTGAAATACGCGGCCTCGCGCTCAAGTTCCTGGCGCGCGATGGCCTGCTGGACCGAACTCATGAGCGCATAGACGCCCAGCGCAATGACGACGCTGATCGCCGCCACCCACAGCGAGAACATCACCCAGAAGCGGTGGCCGATGCTGGCGTATCTGGCCATGGGATGAGCCTACCGGAATGGCGCAAGCGTGGCGAGAATTGCCTGGCACGGGACGCATGCGCAATCGTCGAGCGCACTCCGGTTCAGGCGGTCGATGCCGATGCCGCGGCCTCCTCGTCGAGGTCGGCGATGCGATAACCCGCGCTGTGGATGGTGTGCAGCAGGGGGCGCGCATAGGGTTTGTCGACCACCCGGCGCAGGTTGTAAAGGTGCGAACGCAGCGTGTCGGAATCGGGCAGCGTGTCGCCCCAGATCTCGCGTTCGATGTCGTGGCGTGATACCACCCGCGGCGACTCACGCATCAGGATCGTGAGCAGCTTCAGTCCAATTGGCGAGACCTGCAATTCCTCGCCGCCGCGCACGATGCGCAGCGTCGCGGTATCCAGCGTCAGGTCGCCGACCTGATAAACCTCGCTGGAAACTTGCCGGCGTTCGCGCCGGATCAGGGCCCGGATGCGCGCTTCCAGTTCGCGTGGCTCGAACGGCTTGACCAGGTAATCGTCGGCGCCGGCATCGAGGCCGATCAGCTTGTCCTCCAGGGTGTCGCGCGCAGTGAGCATCAGGACCGGCGTGGCCTTCTTGGCCTCGCCGCGCAATTTGCGGCACACGTCCAGCCCGTCCATGCCGGGCAGCATCAGGTCCAGCACGATCACGTCGTAGCTGCCGGTGACGGCCAGGTGCAGGCCGCTGACGCCGTCGCCCGCAAAATCGACGGCATAACCGCGGCGCTCGAGGAACTCGCCCACCATCTCGGCGATACCGCTGTTGTCCTCGACGAGCAGGACCATGCCGGTCTGTTTTTCGCGCTCGACCTCGCTCATCGCATCCTCCCCATCCGGATCTGGTCCTCGCGCCACGTACATGCCGTGCAATGTGCCCGCGCGGAGGTGATCGTTGCGTGAATGCTGAAGGCTACACGCCAGAACGATTCCCCGATAGCTTGACCGGTCCGATTCGCAGGCGCGGCCGTCCGCTTCATGGGTGGCGCTCACCAGTGTCGATGCCGCGCGCGGACCTCCCTTCCCGCCCGCCGCATGTTTTCCTGCCGCGGACGGCAACGCCCGCGACCGGTTTTTGGAAGAGCCTGCCAGCGACCCTCAATCGTCGTCGCGCGGCACGCTGACCTTGCCCTTGACGTCGTGGTGGTGGACATCGCCGCTGCCGACCGTGCCCACGCTGAAATCGCCCCCCACGCCGTTCGCACCGAAATCGCCGGAACCCAGGCTGTCCGCACGCACGCTGCCGCCGGCCTGCTCGACGCTCACCTCTCCCGACGAAACGGAGCCCACCGATACGTCGCCTTTGACGTCGCGAACGACGAGATCTCCCGAGCCGACGCTGTCGGCCTTGATGCTGCCGCCCACGCCGGTCATCTTCACGTCGCCGGAAGAAACGGAACCGATCGACACGTTGCCGGTCACGTTGCGCAGGCCGAGGTCGCCCGAGCCGATGCCGCCGGCATGCGCGTCACCATGCACGCCGTCCGCGCTCACGTCACCCGACCCGACGCTGGAGAGATCCAGGCTTCCCACGTCGCTCGCCACGACATCGCCCGAACCTACCCGCAGCCCGAATTCGCCGGCGACGCCGTTGACCTTGAGGTCGCCCGAGCCGAGCGTGGCATCCAGCGCGGCGAGGCTGCCGACGCTGGCATCACCGGAGCCCTCCTTCAGCTTGATCGCGAGTGACTGCGGCACGCGCACGTCCAGCTTGAGGTACGCGTACGAACCGCCAAACAGGGACAAGACGACGCCATGGTCGCCGTCATCCGCAACCACGCTCGCCGTATCGCCGCGGCGCGCGGTCTCGACCTTTATATTCGCCAGCCACTTCTCGTTGGACGCACAGGCAGTGCCATTCACCACGATTTTCGTGAGTCCGGATTCTCCGCGGATCGTGAGGTCATCGGGGCCGATCTCGACCGACAGCAGCTTCAAACCCGAGGCGTCGAGTTCGGCATTGCGCGGCGCGCTGTAACGACATTGCTCGGCGGCACCGGCGACACACGAAATCGCAAGCAACGACGCGCCCGCGAGCAACAGGATGGATTTGCGCATGGCACACTCCTTGATCGCCGCCCTCGCGGCATGGCGCAAGCATAAACGGCGCGACGCGCTCGCTCATGTGTCCAAAGTCGGCGTGACTTGCGGCATGGTTCTGCATGCCTGCATCTGATCAGCGCCGAGCCTCGGCGGACTTCGTCGTCATTTCGCGCGCCGGCTGCTTGTTGCTTGTCATTCCGGAGCGGGCCGCAGGCCCGAATCCGGAATCGGTCTGACCCCAAAATGACCAAGCAAGCAGTCGAGACAAGCCTTTGGTCGCCCTCTTCGGACTCACTGCTCGATTCAACCCACATCAGCTTGGCGTTCCTCGCCTTTCGCACGATTCCACAATGCGTCCTGCTCCGCGAGCGACTTCCCTTCCAGCTTCCCGCCGGCCGCGGCGGCCAGCGTTTCCATGCGCCGGAAGCGCCGCTCGAACTTGGCATTGGCGTGGCGCAATGCCTGCGAGAAATCCACCTTCGCATGGCGCGCCAGGTTCACCAGCACAAAGGCGACATCGCCGATTTCGTCGAGCAAACGGTCGCGATCGGCGCCCGCGGCAAACTCGGCACGCACCTCGGCCACTTCTTCCTGCAACTTGTCCAGCACCGGTTCCGGCCCGGGCCAATCGAAACCGACGGTCGCGGCCTGCTCGCACAACTTCAGCGCGCGCTTCCATTCCGGCAGGCCGCGCGCGATTCCGGCCAGCGCGCTGGCGTCCCTCTCGCCTTGCGCAGCGCGCTCGGCGCGTTTGATTTCATCCCAGGCACGAGTCTGCTCCGCGACATCCGCGTAATGCGCGTCACCGAACACGTGCGGATGCCGGCGCACCAGCTTGGCGTTGATCGCATCCACCACGTCGCCGAAACCGAACAGATCCTGCTCCTCGGCCATGCGTGCGTGGAACACCACTTGCAACAGCAGGTCGCCCAGTTCGTCCTTGAGCGCGGCGTATTCCTTGCGGTCGATCGCGTCCGCGACCTCGTAGCTTTCCTCGATCGTGTATGGAGCGATGGTGTCGAACGTCTGCGCGACGTCCCAGGGACAGCCGTGGTCCGGATCGCGCAGGCGCGCCATGATGCCGAGCAGTTCGGCAATCTTGTCGCTCACCCTTGCAGCCCGAATTTCGCGATCCAATCCACCGAGCGGTCGCCCAGCGCGAGGAACTCCGGGTTCAACAACGATTCCTTGGCGTTGTAGCGCAGCGGTTCGCCTTGCAGATCCACGACGGCACCGCCGGCCTGCTCAAGCACGCACTGCGCGGCCGCGGTATCCCATTCCGACGTCGGACCAAGGCGCAGGTAAAGATCGGCGTCGCCACGCGCGACCATGCAGAACTTGATCGACGAGCCCACCGAGACCAACCGGTGGTAGCCGAGCTTTTCCAGCATCGCCATCTGCCGCTCGTTGGCGTACGAGCGACTGCCGGCGACGATGGGAATCGACGCCGCGAGGCGCGTTGCGATCGGCTGCGGCATCGCGCCCGGCGCGGTTTCCAGGAATGCTCCCTCGCCCGTGATGCCGTAATACAACTCGCCGGTCACCGGGATCAGCACCACACCCAGCACCGGCACGTGGTTTTCGATCAGCGCGATGTTGACGGTGAACTCGCCGTTGCGCTTCACGAATTCACGCGTGCCGTCCAGCGGATCGACCAGCCAGTAACGCTCCCACGCGCGCCGCACGTTCCAGTCGATGCCTTTCGATTCCTCGGACAGCACCGGAATGTCGGGCGTCAATTCGCGCAGGCCGTTGACGATGAGCCGGTGCGAAGCCATGTCGGCGGCGGTCAGCGGCGAGTCGTCGCTTTTGGTTTCGACCGCGAAACTGCCCGCATACACTTCCAGGATCGCCGCGCCCGCGCGCCGGGCGAGCACGCAGCTTTCGTGCGCGATGCGGTCGAGGCTGCTCATGCCGGCCGAAACCTCCCTTCGAGATATTCGCGTGTGATGAACAGCGCCGCGATGGAACGACCTTCGGAAACATCATCCCGCGCCAGCAGAAGGTGCAGTTCGGAAAGTTTCCATGGCACCACTTCCAGCGGTTCCGGCTCGTCGCCGGGACGGCGCTGCGGATACAGGTCTTCCGCAAGGATGACCTGCGCCTTGTGCGTCATGTAAGCCGGCAACAGCGACAGCGTGGCCAGCGACGTGAGTTTGCGCGCGGCGAAACCCGCCTCTTCCTGCAACTCGCGATCAGCCGCCTCGAGCGGGGTTTCACCCGGATCGATGCGGCCTTTCGGCAAGCCGAGTTCGTAGCGATCCAGACCCACACCGTATTCCCGCACCAGCAACACGGTGTCGCGATCCTGCATCGGCACGATGAACACCGCGCCCCGACCCGAGGCAGTCAGGCGCTCGAAGGTGCGGCGCGCGCCGTTGGAGAACGCAAGATCGACTTCCTGGATGTGCAGGAAGCGGCTGTCGCGGGCGTCGCGTGTCGCGAGGATCTCGGGCGGTGTGGGCATCCGGGGCATTGTAGTGCGATCGTCCATGATCGCAGCTTCGACAGGATTTCCGGCAGTCCTGGCCTCCGCGCACCCAGCTATCTCAGAACGGCCTTCCCTGGCCTGACTTTTCACAACAGCGCGCATCAATTCGAACTCGACGACGGCGGAGGCACGCTCGACGCGGCGGCAGGCGCCGAAGCGGCCGATGCAGGCTTCGCAGCGCTCGATGCCGATTTCGGCAATGGCACTTTCTTGCCGGTGAGTGTTTCGGGCGGCGGCATTGACAGGCGAATGTCGTTGTCGTTCTTGGGCGGTGGCGCCGGCGGTTCGCCGCTGCAGCCCACCAGTCCACCCGCGAATATCAGCAACGGACTCGCGGCGCAGTGAATCCTGGTGCCGCCGACCTTGATGGTTTTCTTCACCGTGGTCTTTTCAACAGCCTTGTCGAACACCTCGCCCACCTTGTCCGCCGCCTTGGCACCCAGCGACTGGTTGGATGGTGCCCAATCCTTGTTGAAGCGCGTGGGGTTGTAAGGAATCGGCGACTTGCCGCTATAGATTTGCGATCCCTTCAATTCGGGTGTGCTGTATGCCGGCGCGGGCGCAGCCTGTTGCGACGCATTCGGCGGCACCCGGACCTGTCCGTTCGATTCGTAGAGTTGCAGCGGCGGTCCCTTGACGCCTTCCAGCGTCGCACTGATCGCGCCTTTTGCCGGCGCCTCGTAATGCACGCGCCGCGGCGGCGCTGCCGCAGGTTGTCCGGGCAATGGCGGCGGCGGCACCAGCGGCGGCGGCGCGGGCAGTTCCGACGGTGACGCGAACAGGCTCACCGAGATCACGCCGCTTTCGTCGCGACGGTACGGCGAAGGCCGCAACACCAGGTACGCCAACCACGCCAGCAACACGTGGGCCGCGATCACCAGCGCGACCAGCAGCCACAGATTGCGGCGATCGCGTGGCGGCTCCACGCGCTGGGTGAGCCGCACGTAGGGCAGGCTGGCGAGTTCGGCCGCAGCATCGCGCACGACGCCGCGATCGCGGGATTGTGCCTGCAGCTCGATTTCCTGTCCCTCGTTGCGTGGCATGCGACCGGCCGATGCGCGTGCTTTGCGCGTGTGGAAGTTTAGGGGATGCCCGATGACCGCCTGCGCATGGGACGGGCGCGTGTTGAGACCACCCCTCGAGCCCCAGGTTCCGCGGGAGCCGCTTGACCCTGTGGCCGGATCGGCGCAAGGTCTTGCGACCGCCACCACCGGAAAGCGAGGTCAGCATGAGCGCCTACTCCACCGTGGATATCCGCAATGTGGCCCTGACGGGCCACGCAGGCGCCGGCAAGACCAGCTTGTTCGAGGCACTTCTGCACGCGGGTGGCGCGATCCAGACGGCGGGTTCAATCGAGCGCGGCAGCACCGTGTCCGATTTCGATGACCAGGAAAAGGAACGCCAGCACTCCATCCACTCGTCGATCACCGCGGTGGACACCGCGGGTTGCCACATCAATCTGATCGACACGGCGGGCTATGCGGATTTCCGCGGCGAAACGCTCTCCGCGCTGGCCGCGGTCGAAACCTGCGTGGTGGTGGTGAATGCCACCAATGGCATCGAGCACGGCACGCGCCGATTGATGCACTACGCGAAGGAGCGACGGCTCGCGCGCATGCTGGTGGTCAATCGCATCGACATGGAAGACGTCGAGCTCGCCCCGGTCGTCGAATCGCTGCGCGACGAATTTGGCGCCGAGTGCCTGCCGGTCAACCTTCCTTCGGAAAACGGCAAGAAAGTGGTCGACTGTTTCTTCGCGCACGACGGGATGAGCGATCTCGGCTCCGTCGCCGATGCGCACCAGCACATCATCGATCAGGTGGTCGAAATCAACGAACGCCTGATGGGCCGTTACCTCGAGGAGGGCGAAGAAAAACTTTCGTCCGAAGACCTGCACAACGCGTTCGAACAGTGCCTGCGCGAGGGGCACCTCGTGCCGATCTGTTTCACCTCCGCGCGCACCGGTGCGGGTGTCGCGGAGTGGTTGCAGATCGCGCAGAAACTGTTGCCGCACCCGGGCGAGGCCAACCCTCCGCCGTTCGTCAAAGGTGGCGGCACGGGCGCAAAACCCGTCGAGGCGAAGCCCGATCCCGACGCGCACGTGATCGCCGACGTGTTCAAGATCATCAACGACCCGTTCGTCGGCAAGCTCGCGGTATTCCGGGTGTGGCAGGGCACCGTGAGGAAGGATTCGCAGCTTTTCATCGACGACGGGAAGAAGCCGTTCAAGGTCGGGCATCTGCTGAGGCTGCAGGGCAAGGACCACATCGAGATCGACAAGGCAATCCCCGGCGACATCGCCGGCGTCGCCAAGGTCGAAGACATCCATTTCGACGCGGTGCTGCACGACTCGCACGATGATGACGCGATCCATCTGCAACCGCTCGCGTATCCACTGTCGATGTTCGGACTTGCGGTAGAACCGAAGCACAAGGGCCAGGACCAGAAACTCGCCACCGCGCTGGCCAAGCTGGCCGAGGAAGATCCGTGCCTGCAGATCGAGCACAACAAGGAATTGAACGAAACCGTGGTGCGCGGATTGTCCGACCTGCACCTGAAGCTCACGCTCGCGCGCATGCGGGACAAGTATGGGGTCGAAGTGATCACCCATCCGCCGCGCATCGCCTACCGCGAAACCATCGGCGCGAGTGCCGAGGGCCATCATCGCCACAAGAAGCAGACCGGCGGCGCCGGGCAATTCGGCGAAGTATTCCTGCGCGTCGAGCCACTGCCGCGCGGCGGTGGATTCGAATTCAGCGACGAAAGCAAGGGCGGCGTGATTCCCAACCAGTACATCCCGGCCATCGAAAAAGGCGTGCGCCAGGTGCTGGATCACGGCGCGATCGCGGGCTATCCGATGCAGGACGTGCGGGTGGTGGTGTACGACGGCAAGTACCACCCGGTCGATTCGAAGGAAGTCGCGTTCGTGTCGGCCGGCAAGAAGGCGTTCCTCGACGCGGTCGCGAAAGCCAGACCCATCGTGCTGGAACCCATCGTCAACATGGACGTCAACGTGCCCGAGCAATACATGGGCGATGTCACCGGCGGGCTTGCATCCAAGCGCGCCCGCATCAACGGCACCGATGCACTGCGGGGCGGCGTGCTGGTGATCAAGGCCCAGGCGCCGCTGGCGGAAGTGGTGGATTACCAGACCGAATTGCGCTCGCTCACCGGCGGCGAAGGCCGCTTCGCGATGGAACTGTCGCACTATGATGCCGTGCCGCCGCAAATACAAAAGCAGCTCACCGAGTCATACAAGCCGAAGGCCGAGGAAGATTGAGATCGCGTTGTCCTGCAACACAAACCTACGAGGAGAGCCGTCATGTCACTCGCTTCGCTGTGGTTGCCGATCGTCTTGTCCGCCGTATTCGTGTTCATCGCGAGCGCGCTGATCAACATGCTTCTGAAGTTCTGGCACGCGCCGGACTACCGCAAGTTCTCCAACGAAGACGAAATCAGTGCCGCGATCCGCAACGGCAACCCGGCGGCGCCGGGCCAGTACGCGCTGCCGTACTGCACGCCGGAAGCAATGCGGGACCCGGCGATGCAGGAGAAACTCAACCAGGGTCCGGTCGGCATGGTGTACCTCCGCCGTCCCGGCGCCATGAACATGGGCGCGTCGCTGCTCCAGTGGTTCCTGTTCTGCCTGCTGGTGGCGCTGTTCTGTGCACTGATCGCGGTCGCGTTGGCGCCCGGTGCCGATCGCCATCTGGTATTCCATACCGTTGCGCTGGCCGCGCTGATGGGCCACGCATTCGGCTGCCTCACCGACGGCATCTGGCGGGTGTTCCCGTGGAAGGCCGCATTCAAGTACATCGTCGACGGCTTCATCTACGCGATCATCACCGGCTTCACTTTCATGTGGCTGTGGCCGGCGGGGTAGCATCGGCACGACCAGGCCGGTTCACCGTTCGCGCTCACGAAAACGGTCGGTCGCGCTGATGAGTTCGTGCACGTTGCCGGGCTCGAACGCCGAGTGGCCGGCGTCGGGCACGATGCGCAGGTCGGCCTGCGGCCAGGCGCGATGCAGATCCCATGCGCTGCGCGCCGGGCATACCACGTCGTAGCGTCCCTGCACGATCACCGCGGGGATCCCGTGCAGGCGATGTGCGTCGCGCAGCAACTGATCGTCGTGTTCGAAGAACCCGCGATTCACGAAATAGTGATTCTCGATGCCCGCGAACGCCAGCGCGAATTCGTCGCCGGCACTGGCCACGACATAAGCTTCGTTCTGCAGCAAAAAACTGGTCGATGCTTCCCACACCGACCAGGCGCGCGCCGCGGCGAGGCGCACGACTGGATCATCCGAGGTCAGCCGCCTGTGGTACGCCGCGATCAGGTCTCCGTGTTCGGATGCGGGGATCGCGGCGAGATACTTCTCCCACGCGTCCGGGTACAGCATGTCGCAGCCCTTCTGGTAGAACCACTCCAGCTCTGCGCGCCGCAGCATGAAAATGCCGCGCAGCACCAGTTCCGTGACGTGCTCGGGATGTGTCTCCGCATAGGCCAGGGCCAGGGTCGAACCCCACGAGCCGCCGAACACCTGCCAGCGCCCGATGCGCAGGTGCTCGCGCAGGCGTTCGAGGTCGGCGACCAGAGCCCAGGTGGTGTTTTCGCGCAACTCGGCGTGCGGCGTTGAACGTCCGCAGCCGCGCTGGTCGAACAGCACGATGCGATACACCGTGGGGTCGAAGAATCGCCGGCACTTGCCGTTGCAGCCCGCGCCCGGCCCGCCGTGCAGGAACACCGCCGGCTTGCCATGCGGATTGCCGCACTGTTCGTAGTACAGCGTGTGCAACGGCGACACCTGCAGCATGCCGCTGTCGAACGGTTCGATGTCCGGATACAAGCCCCGGCGGCGCTCAAGCATATCCATTCGCGGTATTTCATCTGCAGTAGCAATCCCGTTAGCCTAGCATCCCACAGGGAAACTCTTGAGCAGTTTGTCCGTCCGCGTTTTGTTCCACCAGCTCATTCCCCCACAACCCCGCCTGACCGTTACTTCACAACGGTCAGACCGCCCCCTTGATTCAAGGGGCAAAAAAACGACGCACGAACAAGGTTCGTCAATGCCATGAAGACATCGTTTCCCAAGAAGGACATCAAGGTCCTGTTGCTGGAAGGCATCCACCAAAGCGCCGTGGAGGTATTCCGTGCCGCCGGTTATTCGCTGATCGAACATCACGACAAGGCGCTGCCGCGCGCGGACTTGTTCAAGGCCGTCGCCGACGCCCACATCGTCGGGCTGCGCTCGCGCACGCAACTGGATGCCGAAGCGATCTCGCACGCACGCCGGCTGCTCGCGGTCGGTTGCTTCTGCATCGGCACCAACCAGGTCGATCTGCGTGTCGCGCGCGAACGCGGTGCGCCGGTCTTCAATGCGCCCTATTCCAATACGCGAAGCGTCGCGGAACTGGTGATCGCTGAAGCGATCCTGCTGATGCGGCGCGTACCCGAGCGCAATGCCGAGTGCCATCGCGGCGGCTGGGCGAAGTCCGCGGAAGGCAGCTACGAGGTGCGTGGCAAAACCCTCGGCATCGTGGGCTACGGCCACATCGGCACCCAGGTCGGCGTGCTGGGCGAATCGCTGGGCATGCACGTGCTTTTCCACGACATCGAGGCCAAGCTTGCGCTGGGCAACGCGGCGCCCGCGCAGAACCTGGAAGACCTGCTGGCGCGGTCGGACATCGTGACGCTGCACGTACCGCAGACCGCCGCCACCGCCGGCATGATCGGCGCCGGCGAGATCGCGCGCATGCGGAACGGCGCGATGCTGATCAACGCCTCGCGCGGCAACGTGGTGGACATCGACGCGCTGGCCGTTGCCTTGCGCGAGGGGCGCATGGCAGGCGCGGCGGTGGACGTGTTTCCGAAGGAACCGAAAAGCCGCGACGAGGAGTTCGTGTCGCCGTTGCGGGAATTCGACAATGTATTGTTGACGCCGCACGTTGGCGGCAGCACCCAGGAAGCGCAGCTCAACATCGGCACCGAAGTCGCTGCCAAGCTGGTGCGCTACAGCGACAACGGTTCCACGCTTTCCGCGGTGAATTTCCCCGAAGTCAGCCTGCCCGAACATGCGGGCAGTCGCCGGCTGCTGCACATCCACCACAACGTGCCGGGCGTGCTGTCGCGCATCAACGAGGTATTTTCGCAAGGCGGCATCAATATCAACGGCCAGTATCTGCAAACCGACGGTGACGTCGGCTACGTCGTGATCGACGTGTCGGCATCCGAAGAGCAATCGGAAGGCCTGCGCGAGCAACTGGCGGGAATTCCGGGAACCGTCCGGACGCGGTTGCTGTATTGAAGCAAAGCAGTATCCAGGATGTGCTGGGCAGCAAAGGCCACCGCGTAGGTTGGGCTGACCCGGCTTCATCGGGCGAAGCCCAACATCTCTCGTTGGGCTTCTGCGCTCAGCCCAACCTACAAATGCGACGTGTTCGCTTCGCCATCGCTGCTACGCAAAAACGGGCCACAAGGTCGAGCTTGGGTGGAAAGTCAGGCCAGGCCGTTCTGGTGTGGGCGAGCCGAACGCTATTGGCGTTCGCGAGGGATCCCGCGGTGCCTCGATCATGGATGATCGCAAGAAAATGGTCGGGGCGGCGGGATGACTCGCGCCTTCCCGGCGCTCGCCCTTCGGGCCATCGCTACGCGATGTTCGCTTCGCCGTCCTTGGCTTCGCAGTCGAACGGCGCCTTCTTCCGAAGGCGCCAGTTCTCATCCTCACCATGATCAATGACAAAAACGGGCCACAAGGGCCCGATTTTGTCATTGGTCGGGGCGGCGGGATTCGAACCCACGACCCCCTGCCCCCCAGGCAGATGCGCTACCAGGCTGCGCTACGCCCCGACCGAACGCCCATGATAACCGATCATGGGGCGCGGCAGTTCCGC
>Ga0157370_10003638_pt1 | contig 18016 bp, 15 predicted proteins | sample C35metaG_FD_113463 | JGI IMG/M metagenome (GOLD analysis project Ga0157370, IMG submission 113463) | Corn rhizosphere microbial communities from Kellogg Biological Station, Michigan, USA - C3-5 metaG | ecosystem: Host-associated > Plants > Roots > Rhizosphere > Soil | place: USA: Michigan...
CGCGCTGGCAAGATCATCGAATTCGAGCCGACCGGATCTCTGTCGCTCGATGACCATGAACTGATGGTCGAGGCGGCACTTTCGGGCGTGGGGCTGGCTTACGTCTGGGAAGAGCGCGCGCGTTCCTATGTCCAGAGCGGCAGCCTGGTCGAATGCCTGGCATCCTGGAGTGCGCCCGAGGACTGGCTCTATCTCTATTACCCGACGCGGAAATACCTGTCGGCCGGCCTGCGCGCCGTCATTGATGCGCTGCGTGTGTGAAGGGACTGCAGCCCGACGGTTCGATTTCTATGAAGGCGCTAAACCTCGTCGAGCGAACTAAGGCGAGATTGGTGGCCACTCGTGAAGTGGGGAATGTTAATTCGGCACTTCTGAGGAAGCTTCGCTCGACATTGACAGGTTTTTCGCTGATGGCACGCTTGCGATCAAGACGGGTACCAGCGTTCATGAGGGACAAGGTTTCTTGGGTGCCCAATGGCTTTACGTGATGCAAGAGCAACGCGAGAAAGTCATGCAGGAAACTGGCATCTGTGTTTAAGGTTGGGGTAGCTGCGAGGCTTTCAGTTGGCTGCCACACAGATGACCGGACAGGTGATGACATGACAGAGCTGATGCTTAGGTTTGGCGTCGCTATCGCCATAGGGCTGCTGGTCGGGTTGGAACGGGGCTGGCGTGAACGCGACGAACTGGAAGGCAAGCGTGTTGCCGGCATAAGAACGTTCTCAATCACGGGACTGCTCGGCGCTGTGATCGCAGCTCTCTCCCAACTGTCTGGGGCTCCCTGGATGCTTGTTATTGGATTTTCAGTGTTGGGTGCATTAGTCGGCTGGTTCCAGTTTTGGAAGGCGAGTCAGGACGAAGATTTCAGCGTCACGGTCGTAATTGCGGCGCTGTGTGTCTTCGCATTGGGTGCACTCGCTGTTGTCGGTGATTACAAAGTGGCCGCCGCTGGTGGAGCAGCTTTGGCAGGGCTTCTGGCCAGCAGGGAAATCCTCCATTCTCTGCTGAAGCGGTTGACATGGCCTGAAGTCAGGTCGGCGGTCCTCCTGGCTGGGATGACCACAATCGTACTGCCGCTGCTGCCGAACCGGACCATTGATCCGTGGGGTGGATTAAATCCACACGAGGTTTGGCTGTTCACCGTCCTGACGGCCGCACTGTCCTATCTCGGCTACATTGCTGTCCGCATGCTTGGACCGACGAAGGGTACCCTTATCACTGGACTGTCGGGCGGCATTATCTCATCGACATCGGTCACCGTCGCCTTGGCGAAAAGCGCACATGGTGTAATGAATGCCTTTCCACTGGCGGGCGGGGCTTCGCTTGCAGCAATGGTCTCGATTATCCGTGTCTGCATCGTAGTCGCTCTGCTGAAACCTGATTTGCTAAAGATAATTGCGCCATCGGCGATTGCTGCAGCGTTGGCATTTGGCCTGTGCGGTTTGCTATTGCTTTCGTTCGGGCACGCGCAGAAGGCCGACGAGAGCTCGCTCCCCCGCAATCCTTTTGACCTTATGCAGTTGCTGATATTTGCTGCAGGTTTCGCGGTTGTTTCAACGCTCAGCGCGGCCTTGGTCGAGCGATTTGGGTCAGTCAGTGTTCTTGCGAGTTCTGCTCTGTCTGGCGTGTTCGATGTCGATGTTGCCGTGCTGAGTGCAATCCGCCTCGATGGTGCTATCATTTCGACAGGTCAGGTAGGAGAGGCTATCCTCATGGCAATAGTCGCAAACGGGGCTGGACGCCTTTCACTGGCAATGGTCGCCGGACCCAGTCGATTTTGGCTTCCCCTTTCCGGAGCGACGTTGCTTGCAGCGGGAATTGGCGCGGCCGTCTTCTTTGTCACCGATTTCTCGTGATCCTGCAAACTAGGGATGTTGAGTCAGTCATAGGAAGGGACACTGATTCATTGCCGGGTGTTAGAAAGATGACTGGTCCTGGATAGTCCAAGCCTGTGCTTGAGGAGATTTGTGGGAGCCTCCGGGTGCACAAGAGAATTCTTCTGATATGACTTCTGAGTTTGGTGCGGACATGTGTTCCGCTTCTTTCGCGGCAGAACATAACCGCCAGCCAGTATGGAATACGTAGGCTCGGTCTACTTCACGCTTGTGTGCTCATGACCGAAGCCCGTTAAACGCATTCTCACCGATATTTGGTCGGTAAGTTAAACCGCTTGCGCCACCATCCTCATATTACTGTCCATTCCTGACAACGTGGCCTGTCAGGATTGGATCGTTGAACAGCTTATGAAGCTCCCGCTCAAGCTGATCCTGCGTATAAGGCTTGCCGAGCCGGGAAACGTCAAGATCAACTCCAGGCGGCAGTTCTGCATAGCCCGAGGCGATGAGTATCGGAAGCTTTGGGACAATATGGCGCACTGCAATTGCCAGATCTCCGCCGGTCATACCAGGCATTGAATAGTCGGTGATCAGGAGGTCAAAGCCGGTTCCGTCTCCCAGCTGTTCCAGTGCCTCTTTCCCCGAATGCGCTTCAACGACATCGTGACCGAGGTCCATCAGCATATCGGCTGAGCTCATCGCTATGAGAGGGTCGTCATCCACCAGCAGTATTCGTTTCGGTCCTGATGCGCTCGCGGTCGGGCCAGCCGAGACCTCAATCGCTGCGGAGTCATTTGTGATTTCGGATGTCGAGATTGGGATCCACAGTTCCGCCCTTGTGCCCTTACCCAGTTCGCTTGTCAGCTTGAGGTCGCCTTTCAACTGGGACGCCAGGCCATGGATCATGGAAAGACCAAGTCCGGTGCCTTTTCCAAGTTCCTTGGTCGAAAAAAACGGCTCGATAGCCTTTTGCAGTGTGTCACGATCCATTCCGTGGCCCTGGTCGACGACCGAGAGGGCGACGTAATTGCCTGCCGCAAGCTCACCGGCCTGGACGTTCTGATGGACATGGTCCAGCCCGATAACGATCTCGCCTCCGTCAGGCATGGCATCACGGGCATTGACAACGAGATTGAGGAGCGCGAGCTCGACCTGGTTGGCGTCGGCCGAGACCAGAGGAAGGTGATCTGGCACGTCAGTTTTGATCACCACGGTCGAGCCGACGGACCTTTTCAGAAGGTCTTCCATTCCGGTAACCAGCGCTCGCATATCGACCGGGTCAATGCGTAGGTCCTGCCTGCGCGAGAAAGCGAGAAGCCGTTGGGTGAGGGAAGCGCCACGTTTTGCGCCCTGTTGGGCACCCTCGATGAGGCGGATTGCCCTTGCGTCATTGCCAACGCACTTTCGCAGCAACTCAAGATTACCGAGGACGGCCATCAGGAGGTTGTTGAAATCGTGCGCCACGCCGCCGGTGAGTTGGCCGATCGCTTCCATCTTCTGGGACTGGCGCAACTGTTGCTCAGCTCGTTCTCGTTGGCTTACCTCTTCCATGACAGTAGCATATGCTTCTTCCAGTTCACGCGTTCGCTCCGCGACGCGCTCTTCCAGAACCTCATTCAACTGCCGTTGATGCTCTTCCGCTTTCAGACGTGAGGTTATGTCGGCCGATACGCCAACAAGCTTGATGGCCTTGCCAGTGCGGTCCCTGTAGAGCTGGGCACGGATCTCCACCCAGTGGGTAGACCCGTCATTCCAGACCGTTCGGTATTCTATCGCGTAGTCGGCGCCCGTTTCGATCGTTGCTCGAACAGCCAACTGCATGCGCTCGAAGTCATCAGGATGGACCGATGCTAAGAGGTCCGCATAGGAAAACTCTTCGTCGGGACCGCGGCCAAAAATTAATCGACATGTTGCCGAAGTGGTCAGTTCATTGGTTGCAAGATCGAGCTCCCACGCGCCAAGCCGGCCGGCGGCAAGGGCCGTCTGGAGGCGACGCTCGCCTTCATCGAGTGCTTCCATTCGGGCCCGGGCATCGAACTGCCGCCGGCGACCGCGCATGGCCGACCGGGCAACACTTATGAAAGTCGTCGCATGAAAAGGTCGCTCGACAAAGCTCACATTTCCCAGAACCTCAGAGAGCCTCGCCGCAGTCGGGTTGCGTTCAGGTCCTCCGCCGCGGTTTGTCAGGATAATGAATGGCAAATCAGACCAACTGGGCTGCGCTGCGATCCAAGCAAAAATCCCTTTCAGGTCCGCTGAACGAAATGCCTCCTCGGTCACCACAGCGAAGGCGATGTTGTCCCCCAGACCTGCGACAAACGACGCAATGTCAGCCACGGTGGTGGAAGATACACCAGCTTCCTTCAGGAGTGACGCTGCAATTTGCGCATCGCGGCCGATCGGAGCATAGACAAGTGCGCGTGTGTCGCCGTTAGGAATTCTTGCTACCCTCCCCGTTGAGAGGAAGAAGCGGGTGTTGATCGCCGACAAAGTTTGGAACGCCGCGAAGGATGCCCTGGAAGTCGGAAAGTGGTTCTCCGAGGGTCAGTCCGTTGCCGGATATTCTGAACTCACGGATCGTGTCTTCGTGAGGGCCTGTGCGCTTCTTGATCACTGATACGGCGCGACGCACTTTTCCGAGCGCCTCGAAATATCTCAGAAGGATGACGCTATCTGCCAGATAAGTGACATCGACGGGCGATTTCATGTCCCCGACGAGGCCATGCTGGGCGACCGTCAGGAATGTGTTGGCTCCCTGCCTGTTGAGGTACTGTAGCAGTTCGTGCATGTGCAAGATGAGAGCATTCTCTTCCGGCATAGAAGCCTGGTAGCCATTGATGCTGTCGATCACCACTGTCTTGGCATCGAAAGTTGATACCCGGTCGCGCACACGCTGTGCAAATTCCCCCGGTGATAGTTCGGCGGCATCGAGTTGCTCGATGTGGACGTGCCCATCTGCCTGCAGCTTCTCCAAGTCGATACCCATTGATCTGGTGCGTGCGTAAAGGAGACCAAGTTCCTCATCGAAAATGAAGACCGCAGCCTTTTCCCCACGCTCGACTGCGGCGTTGACGAACTGCAGAGCAAACAGGCTCTTTCCGGTTCCAGCAGGGCCGATGAGGAGAGTGCTTGATCCACGCTCCACGCCCCCACCGAGAAGGCCGTCGAATTGGGAAAGACCGCTCGACAGGGTCGTTCGTTCGAATTCGGTTCTGTGCTCAATCGCGCGAAGGCGCGGAAAAACTGCAACGCCACCAGTCTTGATAGTGAAATCATGATAGCCGCCGCGAAACGACTGACCGCGATACTTGATCACTCTCAACCGACGCCGCTCGGAGCCGTAATCGGGAGCAAGCTGTTCGAGATGAATGACACCGTGGACTACGCTATGGACCGTCTTGTCAAAATTTTCGGACGTCATGTCATCAAGCAGCAGCACCGTTGCATCGGAGCGAGCGAAGAAGTGTTTCAATGCGAGGATTTGTCTGCGGTATCGCAACGAACTCTGCGCTAGAAGGCGAATTTCAGAGAGGCTATCAATTACGACGCGCTGGGGTTTGATCCGCTCAAAGGCTTGGAAAATCAGTTTTGTCGTTTCACCCAACTCGAGATCTGAGGAGTAGAGCAGGCTTTGCTGTTGCTCGGCGTCGAGAAGGCTTTCCGGGGGGACGAGTTCAAATATCTCAATCCCGCTACCAATCTCCATGCCATGCGATCTGGCGCAATCGCGCAATTCTTCGTCCGTTTCCGACAGGCTGATGTAAAGGCAGCGCTCGCCGCGTATTTCTCCTTCAATAAGGAACTGCAAAGCAATCGTTGTTTTGCCAGTCCCTGGAGAGCCCTCAAGTAAAAAGACATGCCTGCGCGTAAAGCCACCGGAAAGAACATCATCCAGTCCCTTGACGCCAGTTTCTGCTTTTTGACTTAAAACCTGATGCATGTTTCCTCCGGACTTTCTAAAATATCTAGGGCGCGACCTCAGGAGAATCAAGGGCGTAGGCGCGGGAGTGTCTGAGCCCGGACTGCCAATGGCGCCCGCCTCAGCGCCGCAGCGCGCAGCGTCTGGCGACGGTTGGCACCGTAATTTGCACAGGCCGGAAGCTGACTTCGCCGGGTGCGCGTGGCTCTTTCGGGAGTAATCTGCGGAGGTCAGGTCACAAACAGCATGATCTCGATTGCGTCCCCGGGGAAGAAGGTTCTTCTTCCGAAGACTGGATCAACCTTAAGCACTGAAGCAAACCCTCCTCAGTTGCGTGTTTTCAATGGCACGCGCTTTGTGTCCACTCGGACGCCACGGTCTTCGTGATCCGCACCAGCGATCGCTATGAAGATTGGGATGGTAGCGACGATTAGCCAGAACTGCTCTTCCGTTCATCGAGGGTGGCCACGGAAGGCGCTGGCGATGGTGCCGACCTAGTGGTGCCCTTTGCTATGCATAAAAACACCACCGGTGGGTGACACCGAAACGTTGGAAGAGACTTGGCGCGAGAAAGCCCCTGGTTCACGTTTGCGCCGCTCGAAGAACGACTTCAGCGGCCCCGTTTCTGGTTGCCGCTGAACATGCCGCCACGATATACCTGGACGTCAGTATCGAACGAGAACAAGACGATATCGGTCTCGGTCAATGCCGTTGGATGTTGTTCGAACGAGGTCACGAACACGCTCTCTCCGTCGGAGACCGTCTCGTTTCCAAATCGAATTTTCCCCTTGAAGACAAAGAGCAGGCAAGCCAACCCGGAGTTATCAGGGGTTGGCAATCTCAGCGTCGTGCCTGCGCTGAGGCGCACGTCAAAGACCCAGACATCGGATCTTACCGTCAATGGCGCTTTTCGTGGCCCTGCAATCAGTCTCCAGCTATCGTCACTGAATTCATCGACGAAATCATGAAACTGCACCATCGGCTCAAGATTTTGAGCGTTAGGACGCAGGAAAATCTGTAGGGCCCGGACGGGTGTTTCCCCAAGCATAAGCTCTTCATGCTGGAAGTGATGGCCGGCGTTCATCATCATGAAACGTGTCTTGTCGAGCTTTTTCTCGTTTCCGACGGTGTCTCGGTGCAGCATCTCGCCGCCGCGCATGTAGGTCAGTATTTCGTCGTCCTTGTGCGGATGCATGCCTATGAGATGACCCGGCTGAACCTGGGCGCGGTCAATCCTGCCGATGGGACCGATCCCGCTGTCGTCGGTTGTCAGTGACAGCCCCGGATACATGATCTCGACGCCGAAGCCCTGGCCTATATTGCCGCGCATACGTCCTGCAGGGATTTTGGTGATGGTCATTGGACTGTTTCCTTCGATCTCGGGCGCGGGCGACAATCGCCCGCGCCGAACGCAGCGACTTGCGCTGTCAGTGGTAGTTCAGGATGCCGACGAGCTTCTGGCCGAGCGGGCTCGTCCAGTCGACGGCGAGTTCCGAGATGATCTGGTCGACAGTGGTGATAATTGCGCCTGCCTTTTCCATGCGCCTCAGGGCGATATCGTCGCCGTATTTGGTGTAAGAGGCGGATGCGTCCGCCGAGACCTGCACCTCGTAACCTTCGTCAAGCATCTGGAGGACCGGAAAGGTGACGCAGATTTCCGTGGTCACGCCTGCGACGAACAGCTTGTTGCGGCCGATCGCCTTGACGGCCTGGTTGAAGCCGTCGTGGTGCATGGCGTTGACGATACCCGGGCGCTTGATGCGGGCTTCGAACGCCTCGGGCAGGATTTCCTTGAGTTCCGGAATCAGCGGCCCCTGGATTTGTTCTTCCATGCTGGACGTCAGGATGGTCGGGATGTTGGCGGCTTTGGCGATCCGGGCGAGCTTGAGTGCGTTCTGCTTGACTAGGTTGATGTCGTGGGAGTGGGTCCAGGCCATCGTGCCGATCTGATGGTCGATCAGCAGCATGGCGGAATTCTCGGGAGTAAAGACGTCCTTATGCATTGTCGTATTCCTTTTTGCGTTGTCGGCGGCTGTCGGGTTGGATTTAGGTCCGCTCGATGAGTGGAATTTAGCGTTGCGATAGACGGCACGGTAGCTCTAGGATGAGCCACTCTGTGGAACGGAAAATGGAACGCAATAATGGTCAGCTTCGAAGATATGCAGACTTTCGTTGAGGTCGCCGATGGCGGCGGGATCACGGTTGCGGCGCGACGTCTCGGATTGCCGAAATCCATCGTCAGCCGTCGCCTCGTTCGTCTAGAGAGCGAGCTGGGCGTCCAGCTCCTCGCCCGGACCACACGAGGTGCATCGCTGACGGAGGCTGGAGCGTCGTTTCGCGAGCATGCCGCGCGCATGTGCCTGGAAATGGAGGTTGCGCGCGAGGAGATTGCGCCGACCGGGGAGCTTCGGGGACGGCTGCGCGTCGCCGTTCCGTCATCCTTCGGTCCGCGGCATTTTGCGCCAGCGCTCGCCGAACTGGCCCGCCAGCATCCGCTCTTGCAGCTCCATGCGCACTACAGCGACCGTTACGTCGATCTGGTGGCGGAAGGCTTTGATTGCGGGATACGTGTCGGTTATCTGCAGGACTCGAACCTGACGGCGAGGAAGATCGGTGCATTCGCGGCTGGATTGTTTGCCAACCCCGAATACCTCCGGAAGCATGGCGTCCCGCGAAAGCCTTCCGATCTGCTTGACCATCAGGCGATCCTGCAGGGCACCGAGAGCTGGAAGGTGTCCGATGGCAGCCGAACCATCGTCATCAATGCGCAGGGAAGGTTCAAGGCGGATAGTGCCCTTGGCATTGCCGAAGGAACGGCAGCCGGACTGGGCATCGCTGCACTGCCGGTTGTGATCGCGGAAAGCTATGTTGCCGCAGGGACCCTTGTGCCGATTATGTCGGACTACGGCCTGCCGGAGATCGGCGTTTACATCGTGCGTCCGCCAGGATCGCACGTGTCCCGGAAGGTCAGAGTGCTAATCGACTTCTTCGTGCAGCGCTTCGCGGCAAAGCCCGGTCCCTGACGCGGACGACCGGTCATGCCTTCGTGGATTGACAGCGACCTTGGAAGGAAACTCCCCAGTCGCGCATCGCCATCAGCACGGGGGCCAGCGTTTTTCCGAATTCGGTGAGGGAATATTCGACGCGCGGAGGGACCTCGGCGAAGACCTCGCGGCTCACGATCCCGTCGGCCTCGAGTTCGCGGAGCTGCATCGTGAGCGAGCGCTGGCTCGGATCGCCGACCAGGCGGCGCAGCTCTCCAAACCGGTACGGACCGTCGAGTAGACGATAGATGATCATCGGCTTCCACTTGCCGCCCGTGACATCGACGGTAACTTCTACCGGGCATTTTGGGCCAACAGCCATTCAGTTCTCCATTAGTGTACTTTTTATTCCTATAGGCAAAACTGTTGCCTACTTGCAAGTTTGCCTGTGTCACGCCCAGATGGAAGCCACATTTAGGAGAGGTGTGTTATGCGAGCTGCGTTCTACGAACGGCAAGGAACTGCGAGAGAAGTATTGACCGTTGGAGAGCTTCCCGATCCCCAGCCCGGGGCGGGGGAAGTCCGGGTCAGGATCGTGGTCTCGGGCATCAATCCTTCGGACATCAAGACGCGTGTCGGCTTCGGCGGTAAGGCCATGCCATTTCCCAGAATCGTTCCGCATCAGGACGGGTCGGGCGTCATCGACAGTGTCGGCCCCGGCGTGTCGCAGGAACGTATAGGCGAGCGGGTGTGGGTCTACATGGCCCAGACGGGGAGGGCGTTCGGGACGGCTGCGGAATTCGTCGTGGTGCCGTCGAGGCAGGCAGTCAGGCTGGCCGACAACGTCCCCTTCGGGGTCGGTGCGTCGTTCGGCGTCCCCGCGATGACGGCGCATCGATGCCTGTTTGCCGATACAAACCTGCGAGGTAAGCGGGTTCTCGTGCACGGTGGCGCCGGTGCGGTCGGTAACGCCGCCATTCTTCTTGCAAAGTGGGCAGGGGCGTGGGTGGCGGCAACGGTGAGCCGCGACGAACAGGCAGACGTTGCCCGCGCAGCCGGAGCCGATCTCGTCGTCAACAGGCATGCCGGTGATGTTGCTGTGAAAATAAGGTCGGCGACCGATGGTCACGGCGTCGACCGTATTGTCGACGTGGACATCTCCGCCAACATCGACACGGCAATCGCCTGCCTTGCGCGTGACGGGGGCGTGTCGGCTTACTCCACGGGATCGCCGCAAGCCAGGCTCTCGATCCCGTTCTTTCCGGCGCTCGTTGGTGGCTTTTCTTTCCGTTTCGTCTACGTCTATACGATGCCGGAAACAGCGATGCGCGATGCTGTCGAGGAAGTCTCGGCCTGCGCGGCTTCGGGAGCCTACGTTCCCAAGATCGCCGTAACGCTCGGGCTTGATCAGATTGCCGAGGCCCATGAACTGCAGGAAAGCGGCAAGGCCATTGGCAAGATTCTGATTGGTTTTTGATCTGCCCGCTGCGCCCGGATCAGTTCAGGAGACGGTTCTCACGCAGGCGGGCAACTGCCATGTCAACGAAAGCCCGCACCTTTGCGGGTGCATTCCGACCCTCTGGATGCATGATGTGGATAGGCAGGGGCGGCTCTTCAAACTCGCTGAGCACGATCTGAAGGTCGCCCGCCATAAGGTCAGGGCCTATCTGGTAGTTCAGCACGCGCGTCAGTCCCCAGCCCTCGCGTGCGGAGGTTATGGCCGCTTCGTTGGTGTTGCACTGAAGAGCAGCGTCTATCGTCACGCGGAAATCGTCGGAAAAGCGCCATTCAGGGGAGGCCCAGGCGCTGGTGGACGCCGCGATGCGATGATCCCTGAGGTCGGATGGCGTTGTCGGAATGCCATGTCGGTCAAAGTATGCCGGTGAACCACACACGACACGCCTGACGCTCCCGACCTTTATGGCGGAGAGGCCGGAGTCGGGGAGGTGACCAATGCGGACAGCGACATCGATGCCTTCATCGACAATATTGACAGGCCGGTCGATAAACAGGGTTCGCGCCTTCATGGTTGGAAATGCGTCCAGAAAGCCCGTCACGACGGGCAGCACATACATCTGCCCGAACATGACCGAAGCAGTTACGGACAGGGTGCCTGTCGGTGTAGCGTAGGAGCCTCCCGCTGCCGCCTCTGCTTCAGCAATGTCTGACAAAATCTTGCGGCAGTCCTCGAAATACCGGGCACCCGCCTCGGTCATTTTTACCGAACGGGTCGTTCGCACGAACAGGCGTGCTCCGATGATATCTTCCAGGGCTGCAACAGACCGTGTGACGGCAGGAGCACTCATGTGCATCTGGCGGGCGGTATCTGCGAAACTTTCGGTCTCCGCTACTTTCACGAAAATCCGCATTGCCTGCCAACGATCCATCCGGTCCCCCATGCCCTCGATACGGTGTCCATAGTAGAATCCTGGACGACAAGACCGCAAGCCGTCCGCGGCATGGATTAGCTGCCAGCGACCTGTCGGTTGGCAGCAGCAAGGTGCTCGATTTCGACGCAGCTTCGCTCACAAAGGCCAGCGGCGCTTGCACGTGCACGTGTGTGCTCATTGACCGCGAGCGCAAACGCTATGGCCCGCGCTATTTTCAGATCGAAGCTCAGGCCACGGCGTGCCAGATCGATTTCCGCACCCGTCAGCCCAAGCGCACGGCTATCGTCTTCCTGCTTGCGCTTCCGCGACAGGTCGCCGCTCGATGCGGTAAGAGCGAGTTCAACGGACACTCGAACTCGCTCGTTGAGTTTGAACGACGGCATTGACGAGGCCAACGGACAGACGCCCGGCTCAAAAGCCGAAGTCGCTGAGACCGGGATGGTCGTCAGGCCTTCGGCCGAGCGGCCAGTGAAACCTGCGGTCGGCTTCAGCGATCGGGTGTTCGTTGATGCTGGCGTGACGCGCCCGCATCAGGCCGTCTTCGGCAAACTCCCAATTCTCGTTCCCGTAGGCCCGGAACCACTGGCCGCTGTCATCATGATATTCGTAGGCGTAGCGCACCGCGATCCTGTTGCCCGTGAATGCCCAGAGTTCCTTGATCAGGCGGTAGTCGAGTTCCCTGTTCCACTTGCGGCCCAGAAAGGCCTCGGCTTCATCGCGGCTCGTTACGAATTCGGCACGGTTGCGCCAGCGAGTATCCACCGTGTAGGCGAGCGCTACCCTGGCAGGATCGCGGCTGTTCCAGCCATCTTCCGCAAGGCGGACCTTTTCGATGGCGCTCTCTTCAGTGAAAGGGGGAAGCGGGGGACGGGACATTGTGATGGCTCCAGGTTTCGTAAGGGGAGGGAAGGATGACGGCTCTCGTGTCACCCCGTCCTGAATGTCATGCCGCAAGACGATCGATACGCGGGAAATCGATCTCGGTATCGAGGGCTTCGTTGACGTAGTTTGTAAAGGTATTGAGCGCGACATGCGCAATGATCTCGACGATTTCCGCGTCGCTGTAGCCGGCGTCCCGAACTTTTACGATTTCCCCTGGTGCCACCGAGCCACGCGCGGTCGTCAGGGCGCGGGCGAATTCGACGGCTGCCGCAGCCTTGGCGTCGTTCGATGTTCCGCGGCGGTTCGAAGCGATCTCCGCTTCATCGAGCTTGGCGAACTTCGCTCCGGTGAAGGTGTGCGCCGAAAGGCAGTAGTCACAACCGTTGGCTTCAGCCATAGCCAGGGCGATCCTTTCCCGAGTGGCGGGTGCAAGCTTGCCCTTGCCGAGCGCACCCTGCAACGAGGCGAGGCCGCTGAGGGCCGCTGGGCTGTTGGAGACGAGGCGGAAGATATTCGGCACCGAGCCGATCTGCTTCTGGATGGTCTCCAGGATCGGCCGTGAGGCTTCGGGCGCCTCCTCAATCGTGGCGGGGGTAGGAATGCGTGACATGGTATTCTCCTTTAATGGTTTTGAGAGACGTCGCTCTCTGATCCTCAAGATGATTGGTAACCGGTTGTTGTTGAACGTCGAAAAGCAGGAAGGGACTGTTGCGTCAGGCGTAGTAATGTTGGTTTAGACGGCGATCTGGATGCCGCCTTCCTGGCTCGCTGGAACGGCACAGCAAAGGAGGATCTCGTCATCGTCAACCTTCGCTGTCGGCTCCTTCCGGTACGTCACAGCGCCTTTGACGAGTTTTGTTTTGCACGTACCGCAATTGCCTTCACGGCAACTGAACTCGGGCTGAAGACCGCGTGCTTCTGCAAGTTCCAGCAGCGTTCCGGAGCCGGGTGCCCAGCGGGCCTCCTTCAGCGAGTTCGTGAATATGACAGGCACCGGCTTGTCGGACGGCAGCGCACGCAAAGGGGCGGCCCTGGCTTCTTTGGCGTCTACAGACCGAACCAGCGACGAGGGCCCGAACGCTTCCGCGTGGATACGATCGTCTGCAATGTTGTAGCCGCGTAAACCGTCATAGAGCGCCTGCGTAAACTGCGGCGGACCACACAGATAGAAGTCGTAGTCGTTGAACGGCAGATGCTTGGTGAGCATAGCCATGTCGATACGGCCGGCAGTATCGTAGTCGGAGCCCTCTGTGGCATCGCCGATGTCGCTGAGAACTCGCACTAACCGGACCACGCCCTTGGCCGCAGCCACGAGTTCGGCGATCTCCTTGTCGAAAGGTCGCTCGGCTTTCGTGCGGGCAGCGTGGAACAACGTGATCGGCCGGATGCGCTGTTTGCGAATTCCCTCGTAGACGACATGACGAAGCATGGCGAGCAGCGGCGTGATGCCGACACCACCGGCAAGGAGCACTGCAGGGCGCGTGGCACGGGCGTCAACACCGAACCCTCCTGCGGGGGCGCGCGCCTCAATCACGTCGCCAACGGAGATGCTGTCGTGCAGAAACTGCGACACGAGCCCATCGCGTTTGACGCTGATGCGGTAGATGCCATCGGACGGTGCGACAGACAGGGTGTAGGTCCTGACAACAGGCCGCTCGCTTCCCGGCAGCACCAGCCGGATCGGGAGATGCTGCCCGGCAGCATGCGGCAGCAACCCCGCGCCGTCGCTTGGCTGGAGATGGATCGAGCGGATCGTCGTGCTTTCCTCGACGATCCTTGTGACCGTCATCGACCGCCACGTGTCTGAAAGTCCGGTGGCGCGCATCCGGTCTGCTGCCTGCGCCCAGTTCCCGGTCATCAGAGAATTCGGCGACCATCCATCCTTCTGGAATGCCCAGCGGAGTGCGAGTGCATTCGGTCTGCGGACGATCCGGGTTGGCCTGAACGTCCAGAGCCGTTCCGCGCCCTGGAAGGCCGCAATCTCGGGTGATTCCAGGATGACGTCGGCTTCGCCTGTCATCTGCAGGACATCGCCCGTCGCGAAGTCTACGAAGAGCAGACCTGCTTTCTTGTTCAGCAGAATATTCCCCAGTGTCGAGAAGAAAAGGTTTCCGTCGAAATCGGGAATTGTGAGAACGTCATCATCGCCAACGCGGACGAAGCCAGCATTCCCGCCGCGATGCGAAACGTCAACCTGGCGCCTGTCTTCGCGGTCGACATAGGAGGCAACGAAGAACGCGTCCGCAGTCGTGATCGTGGAGCGAGCGAGGTCGTCAAGCTCGGACAGGTCTTCACGCTGGTTCTGGCTTGGTTGGCCGGGTGCTCTCTCGAATTGGAAATCCCGCAATTGTATGTAGCGCGGGCAGTTGCCGAAGCTCTGATCCACATCGATCCGATAACCGTTCGCTGCGGTGGAGACAAAGCCGTTCATGCGATTGCGGCGACGCGTGTGCATCTCGATGCCGAGCAGGCCGATCGGTTTGCCGTCTGCCATTCCTTCGCTGGCGGGGTCGCTTGGCTCCAAGGTAGAGCGGATATCGAGCGTGGTCGGCGTAGGAGAGGACATGAAGCCGGGTCGGCCCTCGACAAAGGTGGCCCAGGCGTCATCGTGGCCATCCACACTGCCAAGGACGATGAACGGGAGCTGGGCATAGAAGTCCCGATGCTGATCCGGCATGAAATCGCGAACGACCCGCTGGCCGACGACCTCCATACGCTCGGCGACACCGACTTTTTCCTGGATGAACTTCTCGCCTTCGTGCCATGTCGGCAGTTTTGTCAAAGTGTCGGTCATGTCAGCTCTCCTAAGAAGGGATCGGGCACGCTTCGGCGCGCACCCGAATGCGGATCAGGCGGCAAGGCCAACCGGAGTCCCGATAAAGTCCACGAAGCCCGGAAGCGCTTCGATACGACGAAGCAGCCTGTTGACCGCAGGATAAGTGGAGAGATCCACGTTGCCTTCAGGGGCGCGGGCCACGTAGCTGTAGATTGCGACGTCAGCGATCGTCGGGCGTTCGCCAACCAGCCATTCTCGGTCGGAAAGCTGAGTTTCGAGTTTTCCAAGGACCGCATGGGCGCGACCAATGACTTCGTCCGGATTGAACTTGGCACCAAAGACGGTGACCAGGCGGGCCGCCGCCGGACCATAAGCGATCTCGCCGGCAGCTACCGACAGCCAGCGTTGGACCTCTGCGGCGCTCTTCAGGTCATCGGGCAGCCAGTCCGTCCGTCCGGTTTTCTTGGCAAGGTAGACCATGATCGCGTTGGAATCCGATACGTATTCGCCGTCGTCGTCGAGAACCGGAACCTGGCCAAACGGGTTCATCTTGAGGAAATCTGGCGTCTTGTGCGCGCCGGACATGAGGTCCACCTCAACCAGCTCATGCGGCAGGTTGATCAGTGAAAGGAAAAGACGGGCCCGATGCGAGTGGCCCGACAAAGGATGATGATAGAGTTTCATTGTGCGCTCCTGCGAGTATCGTTCGGGTCAATTCCCGATCCGCACCTGCAGATTGCTATTATTACGTGGTGATGAGAACGATCGTGCTTCACACTTCATCATTACACCAGGTGCAACAATGGCCACCCAAGAGGGCTCGCTCGACGGTATCGTGGCATCAGGCCACACAGCCAAGAAGTTGCGTGGCCTTTAAATGTCACGACAGTACGGCACGTGGTTCGAGAAAGGCCTCGAGCCCAAAGACGCCGAATTCCCGCCCGAAGCCGGATTGCTTGAATCCGCCGAATGGTGCCATTGGGTCATGCGGCGCATCGTTGATGAACACGCGGCCTGCCTCGATCTGGTTTGCGACGCGTTTTGCCCGCGCGACGTCGGAGGAAAAGACGTGCGCCTGCAGGCCGTAATCGGTGTCGTTCGCGATCGTGATGGCGTCTTCCTCGTCGCGGTAGGAGATCAGCGATAGCACGGGGCCGAATATCTCCTCGCGCGCGATGCGCATGTCGTTGCGAACACCGGTAAAGATGGTGGGCTTGACGAACCAGCCGCGCTGCAGCCCTTGCGGACGACCTTCGCCGCCTGCCAGCAGTCTGGCGCCTTCCTCCTGTCCCAGGCGAATATAGCTTTGCACGCGATCCCACTGCTTCTGGCTGACCATCGGACCAACCTGAACCTGGTCGTCGGCCGGTTCTCCCGACCGGAAGTCTTTGATCGTGTGGCGGAGCCGTTCCTCGATTTCACCGAACCTGCTTTCTGGAGCAAGAATGCGGGTTCCGGCAATGCAGGCCTGACCGCTGTTGCGGAACCCTGCCACCAGCACCTGCGGGATGGCGACCTCAAGATCGGCATCGTCCAGAATGATGCTGGGGCTTTTGCCGCCAAGTTCCATTGTGACGCGCTTCATAGTGGCCGCTGCCGCCTGAACAATGCCGCGACCTGTGGCAGTGGAACCGGTGAAGGTGATCTTGGACACGTCGCGGTGAGCCGTCAGTGCCGCACCAACGATGCCTCCATACCCGGTGACGATATTGAAAATGCCATCGGGAAGACCGGCCGCGTGCAGGCATTCAGTGATCACCTGCGTCTGCAGGGCGCTCATCTCCGAAGGTTTGATCACCATCGTTGCTCCGGCTGCAATGGCGGCGGAGAGCTTGCCGCAGATAAAACTGTAATTGCTGTTCCAGGGCGTGATCGCCACAGCAACACCCGAGGGTCGCATCTCGACATCGGCGCTGCCCATGCGGCGTTGGAACTCGTAGTCCTTCAGCGTTCTTGCCATGTCGAGAAAGACGCTACCTGCGCGTGACGCTGAAAAGCCGATGAAGCCCGATGGCGCACCATATTCTTCACGCATGGCGGACGCCAGATCGTCGGTTCGGGCGGACACCGCGGCATGCAGCCGGTTCAGCATGTCGATCCGCTCTTTTCTGGTCGTATTCGAAAAGGCTGGGAAAGCGCGTTTGGCGGCAGCAACTGCGCGGTCGGCGTCCCGCTCATCTGCGAGCCGCACGCTGCCGATCTGGTCCTCGGTTGCCGGATTGAAAAGCGGCGCCCATTGATCGCCGTGCGGCGTGACAAACGCCCCGTTGATATAGATCCGATCGATGATGTGCATGTTTCTTCTCCTGTGATGGCTTCACAGCAAAAATGGCATGCGGTAAGTGTCGCGTGTAGTAGGACAAAATCGGACAGCCTGATGAACTGGATTGCGCAATGAGGGCAAGCCTGATCGAGCTTGAAGCGGTTGCCGGCGTCGCGCGTCACGGTGGATTCCGGGCTGCCGCGCGCGAACTCGGTATGTCGTCATCGGCTTTGAGCCATGCGATCGCCGCACTTGAGGAGCGCCTTGCCGTCAGGCTTTTTAACCGCACCACGCGTAGCGTGTCCTTGTCTGCAGCCGGTGAGCAATTCCTATCTGAAATCGCACCTGCCCTGCAGACGCTCGAGAAGGCGATCGAAAATGTCGGTGAACATTCAGATCGGCCCTCCGGGAGACTCCGGCTGAATATGGCGCCGGGCGCGGCGCGCATTCTGCTGCAGCCGCTCATCCTCGAGTACAGCCGTCGATACCCGGATGTCGACATCGAGATCGTGACCGAAAACGCGCTCGTGGATGTGATCGGCAAAGGTTTCGATGCGGGCATTCGTCTCGCCGAGGCTATCTCACCCGACATGGTGGCCGTACCGATCATTCCGAAAATGCGGTCTTTCGTCGTCGGCTCGCCGCGCTACTTCGACGGCCGTTCAAAGCTTGTCGTCCCAGCCGATCTCGCCCGGCACGTCTGTATCCAGATGCGCATGACAAGCGGGAGACTCTATCGCTGGGAGTTTGAAAAGCACGGGGAAACACACTTGATCGATGTCAGCGGCCATCTGACATTTGATGGGTCTGACCTTATTCTGGAGGCCGCTCTTGCCGGATTTGGGCTCGCCTATCTGGGTGAACATGCACTTGCGCCCCATATTGCCTCAGGCGATCTCATTCCTGTTTTGGAAGACTGGTCTCCCGAATATCCGGGACTTAGCCTTTATTTCTCGCAACGGCGACA
>Ga0157370_10003640_pt1 | contig 18012 bp, 20 predicted proteins | sample C35metaG_FD_113463 | JGI IMG/M metagenome (GOLD analysis project Ga0157370, IMG submission 113463) | Corn rhizosphere microbial communities from Kellogg Biological Station, Michigan, USA - C3-5 metaG | ecosystem: Host-associated > Plants > Roots > Rhizosphere > Soil | place: USA: Michigan...
ACCATGATCGCCAGTTTCTGGCTGTTGTCGCTGGCCATGCGCACCTTGCCCCTGGGCACCGCGTACACGATCTGGACCGGTATTGGCGCGGTGGGTGCGTTCGTCATCGGCATCACGTTCCTGGGCGAGCAGGTGAGTGCGATGCGTATCGCCGCAGCCGTGTTGATCGTGAGCGGGCTGGTGCTGATGAAGCTGTCGAGCAGCTGAGTCTTTCGGCGCTTAATCCAGCGGCATCACGCGTTGCATGTCCACCGCGTCCAGGCCCGGGCCGTGGCCATCGGTCACGATCCGGGTGATGCCGAATCCCAGCGCGGCGTAGAAATCGCAGGTGTGCTGGCTGGTGCTCAACACCACGCGGCGCGCGCCATGTGCGCGTGCCTGCTGCAGGCGCGCGTGCGCCAGTTCGCTGCCCAGCCCCTGCCGGTGCACGGTGTGGTCAACCATGCCCCAGCAGAACGCGGCGGTCAGCGCGTCGTCCATCGCCAGTCCGCCGCAGGCCACCACCCGGTCGTCGCGTTCGATCACCAGGTAGTCCGCAGCGCGCGCAGGCTGCTGCAGATAGGTGGCAAAGTCCGCACGTTCATGCGCGCCGAAGAAGCGCGGCACGTTGCCATCGAAGATGGCCAGGCAGGCGGGTGCATCGGCAGCGGTGAAGGCGCGGATCGTGGACATGGGACTGCAGGCAGTGGCTGGGAAGCGCGACTGTGCCACGGAACCCCGCTGCCGACCCGCCGCGCTACCATCGGGGCGGACAGGTGAGGCAGGAGGCCGGAATGTTCAGAGCGAAGATCGCCGCATGCGTGCTGCTGGCGGCGTCGGTGTCGGGGTGCACGTACGTGGTCAAGGACACGGCGGTGGTCTGCGACACGGTCGGTCGCGCGCCGGTACAGGCGACGCTGCCGCCGACGGCAGGGCAGCCGGCACGCCGCATCGTGCTGGTGCTGGACTATTGGCTTATAGAGGCCGCGCCGGGTCAGGCGGACAACGTGGTGTGGCTGGCAGTGAGCGCAAGCAATGAAGGGCGGCGGCGCTACGACACGCGTCGGCACGGCCCCTACGCGCCGACCGTGTGGGGCCCGGGCGAAGCGCCGGTACCGTTGTGGTATTCCTCGGCAGGGGCGTATCTGGTGCGGGAAGACGGCCAGCGCATCGCGGCCGATCCGGCGTTGTATCGCGGCTTCACCACGGCATTGAGCGCCCGCCAGCGCCGCCCGGCCCGGTACGACACGCGGCGGCTCGACCTCAACAGCGATGTCATCTGGGGGCCGCGCCAGGGCGGAGACCTCAACCAGGCGATCATGATCCGCTTTGATATTCCGCCTCCGGCGCCGGACGCGCGCTGGACCCTGCATCCCGGCGAGGTGATCGTGGGTGACACCGGCGCCGTCGTGGCATTTCCCGCGCGCGCGTTATGCCTGCGCAAGGGCCATCGCGGCAAGGTGCACTGGAGCATGCTGCCGTGACGGGAGGGGAGCTGCGTCGCCCGTTGGCAGGCCGGCGGGGTAGAGCCACCCCATGGGTGGCTGCGCGCCGGTAACCGAAGCCACCCATGGGGTGGCTCTACAGGGGATTCTCTTGCGTCGCGCCAACAAAAAGGCCGCCCCGAAGGGCGGCCTTTTCATGTGTGTGGCGGAGAGAGGGGGAGCTGATTGAATCGGCTCTAACGCCCTGATCTTCAACCGGAACGCAAACCGGACCTGTGTCCTGTGTTGTGTCCGTAAAATTATAGGCTGCGAAAAGTCCCCCAGGGGCGATTCGTATACGCCACTGAAAAACAAGCCACCCGAAGGTGGCGTTTTGCCTATTACAGGCGAGCGTTAATCCAGCTGCCCACGTCCTTGTTGAGCCACCCCCCAAATTGCCCGGCAGTGAGCTTGCTAACAAAGAGGCGGTCATTGTTGTCGAGCTTTTGACGAAGGTCATCGCTCAGCTGCTGGGCAGTCCCTGAGCTTTGCACCCAACGCACGCTTTCCAATCCACCATCTTGCGCGTTGTGATATCGCTCCAAGTGCTGGATGAACTGGCGGCGCGCAGCGTCATAGTTGCTGCGTTCTTTGTTCAGGTTCCAAGTCACAACGTAGACAGCCATAGCCTGTGCTCCCAGAGCAAATTACTGCGGATTTTTCGTCTAGATCAGCGGTTGCTGATCGCCCAAAGCTGCACTAAGAAGGGGCGGAGGCTGGCCCACCGCCCCTCCGACCTTAGGCGTGTTGCTTCAACACCCAGGTCACGGCCTTCCCATCGTAGGGCGGCATGCGGTTGCCCTTAGCAATGGGTGCCGTGGTGGAGTAGCCCGAGGGCTGCCACACACCACTCTCAGGGCAGGTTTCGCCAGTCTTGGCGGTCGTTCCGATCGGCTTACGGGTGCTCATAAGACTCTCTCCTGCCAAGCCAGTCAGAAGATTTCCGACTACAAGGACTTGACGGAAGCGACAATACGCCCCTCTTGTCGACTTCGTCAAGTATGATTTGTCACCCACCACAATTTAGGATTGCCAAATGTCCGATCTCTTCCCAGCCCGTTTGAAAGAGGCCAGGGACAGGCGAGGTCTGACGCAAGCAGATCTGGGCAAGGAAGCGAGTCTGCCGTCCACGACCATCTCCCACTTTGAGAGTGGATCAAGGAAGCCTTCATTTGATAACTTGCGTCGTCTGACCAAAGTTCTGGGCGTGAGCACTGACTACCTGATGGGGCTTGTCGACAGCCCAGATGACATGGCAGCCGCTTCCCGCATTGCTCGCCATTTGGGACAGGCCACGGAAGACGACATCAAGATGCTTGAAGCCGTCGCTAAGTCATTGGCCGATACAAGGAAGAGAGATGGATAGTTATCGTCGGCAGCAGATCGAAGCCAAAGCGCAGGACATGCTTAACGATGCGGGAGTTGTATCACTCCCAATTAATCCCATGGAAATTGCAGAGCACTTGGACATCCAGGTGCATGCAAAGCCGGCTGGTTCCTCGGGGGCATCAGGATGGCTAGTCCGGCAGGGTAGCGATTTTGCCATTATTTACGCCACGCATATCGAAAGCCCCGGATTTCAAAATTTCAGCGTGGCTCATGAATTGGGCCACTTCTGCCTCGATGGTCATCCCGAGCATATTTTTAAGCAAGGTAGCGAACACGCATCGCGGGGCGGTTTTGGATCCTCAGATCCAATCGAGCGAGAGGCGGATTATTTTGCATCGTGCTTAATGATGCCAAAATCGCTGTGCAAGCCCATTATTAATAAGAACGGCGATGGCTTGGCTGCTGTTCGTTCACTAGCAGAAACCTGCAATACCTCATTGACTGCCGCCGCATTGCGTTATGCGGAAATAGGGCACCTGCCCACGGGGGTGTTGCAGTGTTTGAATGGTCGGGTGGAGTTCTGTGCGATCTATCCACTCCAATCCCACGTAGGGTGGGCAAAACCCTTAAGTCGCAACACGAAGGTCCCAGCTGACAGCGCTACGCAGAGGTTGGCAGACGATCCCGATGCAATAAGAGTGGCGATGGAAGACAGTGATAGTGCGGAAGCCAGTGATTGGTTCTTCGGCGCCAAGGGTGGCGTTTACCTCACAGAGGAAGTGATTGGCTTAGGCTCTTATGGCCGCACCCTGACCCTCTTGACGTTGGAAGAAGGAGAAGAGGTCGAGGAAGACTGAGAGCGCCGCCCTTCTATTATTCTAAAAATTGATCTTATATCGTTCGTGGAAAGATGAGGGCCTGATAATGGGAAAGTTTACAAGCAAGAAGAAGCGGTATCGCGTGGACCCGGTTAAGCGCCCCGGTGAAAAGGACGGCTACCAAATCTACGATACAGAGACCAGGACTTATATTGGGCCTGTTTACGACAGCCTCGATGAGGCACAAAAGGCTTGCGATAGGGCGAATCTAGGTTCTAGGCCTTCATAACTTGGTGATACGAACGAGTGAGCCCGGCTGTATTTCGTTAAGCACAGGGCATTGAATAAAGGAAATAGTAGTCGATAGTCCGTCCTCCGAAAGCACAAAGCAATCGAAAAACTTTGGCGGGGAATTGGTTTCAACGTAACCCTTATCCTCGATCTGTGATGTTAGGGTTGTTGGGTATTCTTCTGATGGGATGACTTCTATGATAAATTTCAAAGGGCGCTCCTTCTATGGCGGCACCCCTAGTTCTAATGTGATCCATTGAACTGTCAACCGTATAGGTTTCCTCAAAAAACTTTGCCTTAGTTGAACCTGTAATGCAATTCGTTGTTATAATTTATTCTACTCTCCAAGGTTACGCAAAATGAGCAAACCGACCCTTGATTCAATCGCCTCGGCAAAAGCCAAGCTGGCAGAAGAACTGCGCAAGCTGGAAGAGCAGGAAGCGAAGCTCATTGAAGACGAAGCGTCTGACGCGTTTTTGCAGATTTCAGATCTGTTGAGTCGTTTTGGGCAGCACCTCACCGCTAAGCAGAAGGCCGATATCGCGAGCCAAGTTGGCAGTTCTTCCAATGGGCCAGGTCGCCCGAAGAAGTCCGCTGGCACTGGCACGCGCAAAGAGGTCGCCCCGAAGTATTGGCTGCCGCATACCCAAGAGACCTGGACTGGCCGTGGCCGCACGCCGCGTGCTTTCGCAGCATGGGAAGGGTCAGCGGCATATAAAGAATGGAAAGCCAAGCATCCAGATGAGAAATTCCCCAAGTATCCGGGGTGAAATAAAAAGGCCCCGCAAGGGGCTTTTTTGAGCATTCCAGATCATGACTAAAGAAACGCTTTGCCAAGTCGGACCTAGATATATTTATCCACGACGACTCCGCAGTGAAGTAGGATTTAGGCCAAAAATATTGAAGTAGAAATTAAATCAGCAGAGCGCAGTGGCGCAAGGAATGGATATGGAACATCGAATTTTATCAACTTACGTTCAAGATTTTGGCCGAAAGTCACAAATAGACGGACTGCCTGAGCACAAGCAGTTCGAGTATTTTGCGAACTACACAATCATGTCGCAGGTTCATCCGGAGGCGTTTTCGGAAGTTGCGGACTTGTCAGACGTCGACGTCGACCAAGATGGAACGTTCGGTCTCGATGCCGTGGCAATTTTTGTCAATAATAATTTGGTAAAATCGACTGACGAAATTGATCAGCTGGCAAGGTCTAGGAATTTGGACGTGCAGGTTTTGCTCATTCAAGCAAAGACGTCAAAGAGCTTAGATTCTGGAGAGGTGCTTAAATTCATCGAAGGATCCAAGGATTTTTTAAAGCGCCTTGATGAATATGCTTCGAGTGACCAAGATGCTCTTCAGAACCCAGCGATGCTCTTGTGCCACATTTTTTCTTCCCAAATTGTAAAGCTGCTTTCTTCCGATTCTCCGTCGTGTAGGATGGTATTCGCTTACGCAGGCGGCCATATGCCCTCGGCGCAGCTAAGCGAGCTTGCAGAGAGAAAATGTGAGGAGCTTAAAGAAAGCGTTTCCGACTTCAAGAGCTTTGCCTTTGAGTATTGGAACGCGGAAAGTCTAATCGAGTCGTTTAAGCAGGTGGAGAACCAGTTCGAAGTCGAGCTGCGGATTAAGAATAACCTAACGCTCGACACCATTCGGGGCGTTGATCAAGCATATATTGGCTTCGTGGAAGTCGGTGAATTCATAAAATTGATAAGAGCGCCGGACGGCGGAATTCGCAGAAACGTCTTCTACGACAACGTTAGAGACTTCCAGGGGGAGGATAACTCGGTAAATAAAGAAATCGCCGAGGCTGTTTCATCTAAGGATTCCTCGGATAAGTTCGTGCTATACAATAACGGCGTTACAGTCGTCTCTTCGTTTATGAAGAATCTCGGCGCACATCGTTTCTTGCTCCGCAATTACCAGATCGTGAATGGTTGCCAGACGAGTAACGTCCTTTTCTCTAATCAAGGAAAGCCCGGCTTCGACGACGCGCTGATACCTATTAAGGTTGTCCATACCTCCGACGCTGACGTGGTCTCGAAAATCATTAGGGCGAACAATAGGCAGACACCTGTTCCGAATGAGGCATTCCTCACGCTTGATAAGTGGCATAAGGACCTTCAGGAATATGTTTCCCTGGAATCCAAAAGAATAGGCGAGAGCCTCTACTATGAACGACGCTCCCGAGAGTTCACTCTTTTGGATGATGCCCCCGATAAGAAGAGGGTGGTCGGTCTTCATGGCATGGTGCGAGCTTATGCCGCCGTGTTCATGCAAAAGCCACACATGGTCATGGCGAACAACCCAAGCTCCATCCTCCGCGAAAAGGGCAGCGTCGCAGTTTTTGGCAAGGACCATAAGTTCTCGCCTTATCTTGCGTCTGCCATGTTGGTTTACAAAATAAACGAGCATGCAAATGGTAACCCCAGAGGAGCCCATCTTATGAGGTTCCGATTCCATGTTGCGATGCTTATTGCCGCCGTTATCGCTAATGACAGAATTCTGCCGATAGCAAGCGCGAAGTCGGTGGATAAGCTCTGCGACAGTATTCTGGAAGTTTGCATGGCGCCGGAAAAATTCTCCCTTGCAGTGACCACAGCATTCAAGCTTGCGGAGCAGGCGGAAAAGGATTTCCTTTACCGACGTGAGCACCGCTCGCAGAATGCGAGGGGCAATTCTCCGGCTCGTTCATCGAATTTCACGGAGTTCCTACTTGATCGCGTCTTCGGTGCTGGGCGATAAGTTGGCGTTCCAGTAATCGGAGTTGCTCCAAGGTCGGGGAGTAAGGAAGCCCCATAAGGGGCTTCCTTATGGATGAAATTTCCTCTTTTCACCTAATGACGCGGCAAATAGCTTCGACTCATAAGCTGGCACACCTTCCAGCGGCCTGAGCATTTTGAGGGTTTCAAGCGCGTCCTGGATGCTTTCAGTTGCCTTCTTGTGCAGATAGTGTCGATGTAGTGTCCCGCCACCTCCATTTCCGGGCGAGTCGAGATGGCCAGTGATGCTCTCGATCTGCTCAATTGTCGCTCCTTGCTCATAAAGCAGGCTCACGAAGGTGTGCCTAAAAGCATGAAAGACAACGCCAGATGGGAAGCCCTTGACTTTCAAGTATCTCGAAAATGCAGGGGTAAGGCTATGCGAGTAACCCAGCACTTGGCGCCTACCGTTCTTGACGGAAATACCCGCAGACAAGTGAGGGAATAGGCGTGGATGCCCGGTAAGACGCACATCTTCAAGATAGTCTTTCAGACCGAGAGCGATAAGCTCGGGCGACACCGGAATGGTTCGGGCTGAGGATTTCGTCTTCAACTTTTGGTTAACTGTATCTAACGGAAGACCATCCTCTCCTATATCTTTGCTCACCCGAATTTGGATGCACAAAACTCCCCGAACGGTTTCAAAATCACTAAGCTTGAGTTGCGCAATTTCATTGATGCGCGCGCCAGTATAGTAGCTTAGAAGTGGCGGCCAGTAGCAGTGCGGTCTGCCTTTCGCCCAGCTCATATAAGCCTTCGCGTCGAATATCCTACCAAGTTCAGCTTCCGAATAATAACGCTCTTCAATGGGGCCAACGTGACCATTGACTCGGAGAGTTATACCTGAAAGAGGGGAGTATTTGAGTTTTCTCTGGCGAACAAGCTTGCTAAAGAATTTATTGAGCTTGGCCATGTGATTGTTCACTGTATGCCCAGACGGTTCGTCCAGACCCAGGGATCTGCCATGATCAATAATTTGTTTTACCGAAAGGCCGCGATACGCGGCTTTAAGATTGGCCTTAGCTGGCCACCACCTAATTCCCTCCTTGAATGCATGAATGTCGTCCTGATTGATATCCGCAATTCTCTTATCTCCAATAATTCCTAACAGCAATTTGAGGGTGTGATGTGTGGTTGTTATGTTTTGAGGCGTGTCTCTGTCGAGGTGCATTCCCGTGATGAACTTTTCTATTTCTATTGACAGTGGCCCCACCTCAGTTTCCGCATCGGAGGGATTTGAGGGTGGGGGGGCTGTATATCCCTTCTTGTGAGCCTGGTCGAAGAGCTCCCGAAGCGTCCTTCGAAATTCATGGGCGGCATCAGGTCCCTCGAACTTGATATTGTCTATGGTCAATGGCCCGACCGTAATTTTCCCGGTTGAGCATATGTTGACGTCGTGGCCAATGCCGTTGGAGCTGTTTTGGTTCATCTGGAGAACCTAACGTGAAGCCGCGTGCTGTCAATCTCGTTATTCGAATAAGAACAAAAAATATAGATGCACACCGTAAAATGCATATATTTCGATGGTTTTGATAAATTATCAAAAATGCGCGATCCCATGCGGTGCAAGGATCTTTGCAGTGTTACGTTGTTTGGGCGCGATCTATAGGAAAATTGGATCAGTGGAGCGTGTCCCCGTTTTCCACCCGAGCAAGGGCCGCGTCTAGACCTTCATCATCGATAGCAAAGTCTAAGAACCTCAGCAGCTCAGCAGTGATCTCCATCGTGATCGTGCCATCGTCGTTCATATATTTTTCTATGGCAAGGTCCACCAACGATCTTCGGAAACCTGGATCTGTCAGTCGTTCTTTCCACTCTTCGTCGGTGACGCGGTCGTTTTCCATAACAGGTTTATAGTCCAGAATCAGCGCTAGTCAAGGTCACCACAATCCCCCGGTGGCCAAAGCGCTTAAATTGTGGCGATTCCAAATGGGTTGCTTGGATTCCTTTTCAGAATCGACTTCACCAAAGTATAAAAGCCCCAGGAGGGGCTTCTATAATTCAACGATTTGCCTTTCTCAACTCAGGCTCGCCAAGCTTCAAGTGTCGTTGATGGCTTGGTTAAAAATTTCATACCACCGGTTCATCTCGCTTTCGCTACTGAATCGGATGGTCCAGACCGGATGATCCACATCACGAACACTGACAATGATCGTGCCTTCCCGCTTTGAATTGTGCCAGTGCTTTTCCCAAGAACGCACATCCATGAAGGGATAAATCTTCACTGCCTTGCCAGCACGGATCTTCAACCTGGATCGCTCGACGGAGATCGCCAAGCCGCTTGGGCCACCATAGTAGAAGTGGTCAAAGTCCCGACCAAAGGCCGCCCGCTGGCTGCGGGACTGGAAGGATCGGCTGATCCCGATGGCGACCAGCCCAGCTGCGCCCAGGACAAACAAAAGGAGAAAGGTGCCGACAGTCATCAGACGTCCTGGAAGTGGAGTTAGGGGCAGATTGGTGAGCGGATTACTGGACCCGACCAGTGATCTTCCAGGCGTCACCGACCTCAGTGAACGTGTAGACCCCATCCATTTCGTGGCCGAAGTCCCGGTCCATCGCCATCACATTGCTCGACACGGCGCAGTTGTAGCTGGGGGTGCCCTCGGCTTTGACGCATTCCCCGCTCTGGAACTCCCGAATCTTTGCCTTGTCGTTGCTGTTGTCTTTCACGTATTGCAAGAACGCGTTCTGCCGGTCGTCGTGCGAGGGCCCGCCACCTGAGCAAGCAGCCAGGCAGGCGATCAACACACTGGCGACGGCAATGCGACCTTTTGACATGGGATTTCCTTGGGCTGAGTTCGGAGAAAGACCGCTGACCGGGGCGGAAAGAGAACCCCTATGGCCCTTGATCTTGACGAGGCCTGATGTTACTGAAAAAGTAACAGACAGCACAAGAGAGAAGCGCCATGCTCGTTCATCACATTGCCTGCCAGCGGTCTAGTTTTGGATTTGGAAGACGCTCGTCTGATCTTTGCTCATCGCCTACGCGAAGCACGCCTGAGGGCAGGGCTGACGCAGGAGGCCTTAGGCGTGGCCGCAGGGGTAGGCCCTGACGTGGCACGCACACGCATCAACCGGTATGAGAAGGGCGTCAACGAGTGCGATCTGCGGACTGCTCAGCGTCTGGCCGAGGCCCTAGAGATGCCTTTGGCTGCGTTTTTCGCCAATGATGACGATCTGCAAGATTTAATCATTCTTTATTCCAAGCTCCCCACATTCGAGCAGCAGCTGCTTCTTTCCTACTTTAAGAAATTTTTACACAGAAGGAATAAAAAGGAAGTCGACCCCAAGTAATTTTAAGAGCCTTGAAGGGGTGGCTCAGGTATTGGCAAAATTTTCAAGCAAGAGCGCACTTATGGATTTTGCTTCGCAAATTCCGTGCGCATCGCTTTGCGATGAAAGGCATTTAGGCTCGCACGGCGTTACCTTTACAGTGGCTACAAAAATGTCGTGCCGCGTCTGTGATTATTCTCACGATAAAAAACAGTCGTAGGGGCTAGACAGCAAATTTCTAGCAGTTTTGATCGATCTTTCATTTAACTGAATGGGCGACAAAATTGGCTATATATCACACAAGTATGAAATCGTTTGGACGCGGCAAAGGGGAGTCTTCGGTCGCAGCAGCTGCTTATCGGGCTGGACTGCATCTCATCGACTCACGAACATCGATCCGATACGACTACTCCAAACGCTCCGGCGTGGCATCCCACCACATGCTCGCACCCAGGCATGCACCGGACTGGTGTCTCGATCCAAATTTATTTTGGGATATCAACGAGTCTCATGAAACCAGAGCAAACGCACGGGTTGCCCGAGAGGTGGAAATTTCTTTGCCTGCAGAACTCGATGAAGGCCAGCGCCAGGTCTTGGCACTAGCTCTGGGTCAAATGCTCGTGGAGCGCTACCAAGTTGCAGTGCTTGTCGCGATCCATCATCCGAGTGGGCAGGGCGATCAACGCAACCATCATGTCCACCTTCTTCTGTCTGCTAGAACCATTACAGATGAAGGCCTAGGCGAACGGGCCTGCCTGGAATTTGATGCAAAGCAGGGTGGGGGCGCAAAGGCCATTCGTGGCTTGCGCAAGGTCGTTGGCGAAGTCATCAATGAGCATCTGGGAAGATGCGGGGCATCGGCCAAGGTCGATCATCGTTCATTGCGAGCACAAGCTGCGGATGCTGCATTCCGTGGTGACTTTGAGCGAGCACGTGAGCTGACCCGTCAACCCACCAAGCACTTGGGAAAATGCCAGGTCGCTATGGTTAGAAAGACGAAGTTGTCGACGAAGATCACCGGCCCAGAGGCCGAGGTGAAGAAGCTGACGCTTGACCTGATTTCAGCCATGTTTGACAAAGCAACGCATGAAGCACCCCAAGGTCATAGTCACGAAGCAGCACTGCGTGACCGTCTGAGAGAGAGAAGATCAAGGGCTTGTGCTGGGCAAAATCATTCGGAGATCAGGTTCTCTCCAATGGTGCATGTGACGCCGGGTCCCGTTGGTCGTCCCAAACATCCTCTGGGCCCAAGGGTCCGTCAGTCAGCTCCGAACCTCACTCGGCATCTCAGCCGGACCAGTCGATTGGCTCGCTCGCACGGTCGCGATGCAGAAGTGCTCAATGCCGAGGCCGAGCTCATTGAGAAGTGGCTTGAAATTCAACGCCAGGCAGCTGAGGACTCGTTTGAGTTGCTTCGGACCATCCCTGGGATAGCGGTAGAACCAGCCTTCCAGGAGGCCTATGGGGCGCTCGTTCGTCGTTCCGCAGGCGAATACAAAGGAAAGCCGTTCCTCTTCGAGGACACGGAGGCGTTGGCAAGATCCGTCATGCGCTACGCGTGCATGATCGCAAGGCCTCACAGAGCTCGGATGGCCTATTTGATGGCGAGGGCCAAGCTGTCGGAGCATGAAGATGACCCCACCTCACCAGCAGCGGCTCGGGCTCGGCAGACCTACCAGCGAAAGAAAAATCTGGTGTCCAAGCGCATGCTCGCGATTCAGGAGAAACGAACAAATTATGCTCGCACCTCGATGCTTGCTGCATGCCGGTCACTGAATAAAGCATTAGGGGTAGTAGATCAAATTAGGGACTCAATACCGCAACCCGAGCAACCTGAGTCGATGTCTTCTGAGGGTGGTAAGTGGGAGCTAAAATTTAAACCCAAGCGCCCTGGATTTTGAGTCGTCTCAGATGATGCGAGGCAACTGTGCGAACTTGGCCACCCGCCCACCGTCCAGTGGCTAGGTCGTCGCTCGATCCAGTGCTATCGTCATCCAATTCTTGGGTGTCAGGAGTCTCTCCTGGCACCCTCCAACGGTCTAAGTTCATGAATTTAAAGGCATCTTCCATTCAGGCCCAAAGCGGCCTATCTGCTCTCCAACGCTATCAGGCTTGTAAGGCGATGGCACGAGGGTATGCGGAGTCGCAGAAGCCGGAGAAGAGCAGGCTTGCTCATGGCAGGGCTTTCTGCGCTGCGGTGATTGAGACCTATTGGGAGTCCTTGGCAAGAAAGAACGAGACTTCCATGAAGGTTCGTCCCTGTCCAGAGGATCTGCCGGTTCTCCCTGATGACGTTGCAGGAGTAGCGAAAGCTATTGGTGAGCTAATCACTGAGTTTCCAGTGGAGGACGCGGGTTACTTGATTGGGTCCATCTATACGGTAACTTTGCCCCCAACTTTGCGTTCAGAGCTTGGAGCGTTTTATACGCCTCCGCCGCTCGTGGCACGGTTGCTTGATCTTGCTGAAGAAGCAGGCTTTGATTTTAAAAAAGGCAGTGTCATCGATCCCGCTTGTGGCGGTGGTGCTTTCTTGGCACCCGTTGCACTTCGCATGATTGCAAGCTCTGATGCGTCTCCTGACTGGCTCGTGCGCAGTTTGGGTAAACGCCTTCGCGGTATTGAGATCGATCCGTTCGCGGCGTGGATGACCAGAGTGCTGCTTGAAGCTGCCGTAATGCCGCTCTGTGTTGTGGCGCAGCGCCGACTAGCGGATGTGGTCGATGTCGCCGATGCTTTGCGCCCAAGAAATATCGGGGAGTTCGATCTGGTGATCGGCAATCCACCATACGGGCGTTTGAAATTGAGTGCATCACTTCGGAAGCACTACGCACGTTCGCTATATGGACATGCCAATCTGTACGGCCTATTCACTGATTTGGCGCTTCGTCTCGTTAAGAAAAAAGGAGTCATTGCTTATTTGACTCCGACCTCCTTCTTGGGTGGCCAATACTTTAAATCACTTAGAGAGCTCGTGACGAAGGAGGCAACGCCTGTTGCCTTGAACTTTGTTTCTGACCGAAATGACGTCTTTGACGATGTTCTTCAAGAAACCTTGCTCACCACCTATGTTCGGGAAGAGAGAGTCGATCCTGTCTCTGTTTCCGTTCTCGTGCCACAAGGGTTGAACGCCGCGAAGGTGGAGAAGGTTGGCGACATTACGATTGATAAGACTGGTGAGCCATGGGTTCTTCCCAGGTCCAGCGGTGACGCAATTTTTCTGAAGAAGATTTCGTCAATGAAAACGCGCTTTGCTGACCTTGGATATGCCGTATCTACGGGTCCGCTCGTGTGGAACCGCCACAAAGATCAGCTCTCTAATAAAGAATCAGATAAATCGCTTCCTCTCATCTGGGCTGAGTCGATCACGAGCGCTGGATTTAATTTTAGCGCTGAACGTCGCAACCATTCGCCGTTTATTGAAGTTCAAGCAGACCAGAAACATCTGATTACCAAAAAATCTTGCGTCATTCTTCAACGCACCACATCGAAGGAGCAGGATAGGAGGCTCCTGGCGGCAGTTCTTCCCCAAGAGTTCATCGACCGCACCAGTGGATGTGTTATCGAGAACCACCTCAACATGATCCAAGCACCTTCTGCGAAGCTTATGCAGGTTCAGCCTTCAACAATTGCCGCACTCCTGAACAGCAAGGCCGTGGATCGGGCCTTCCGATGCATCAGTGGTAGCGTTGCTGTTTCTGCTTATGAACTCAACGCAATCCCGCTTCCTTCGGTTGCTGAGCTTAAAAAGATTGAACTTTTGGTGATCAACGGAGCTTCCGTTGAAGCCATCGACCGTGCCGTTAACGCTTGCTATGGAGAGCCTTGACCAATGAGTTTGCCTGATGTGCCTTCGCTGGATCTGATCCGAGAGAGACTTCCACAAATTTTTCCTGAAGGTTTCGAGCAGCGTGGGTATGCTACGAGAGATGTCGCAGCCCGTGTAATTTTTGTAATGTTTTATGCTGGTGCGGTTGAGGGTATGGATGGCTGGCTTCGTCCAAGCCAAGTCACCGACATGTCGGATGATCAAGCTGCTTTATTGGATGCTCAGGATCGCAAGTCTTGGGTCACTTGGTCTTTATCCAACAAAAAAACAAGGGTGGCTCAGCCCTGGTATGCCACAAACAGCCGGGAGCAGGTCAGAGACGAGACGATCAAGGACGCCTTTATTCCTGCGGGTGCCGTCGTGGAACGTGCGGGCGTAACGACAACCTCTTCGAAGCCCCGGTATGCATTAGGTGCTGGTTTTGCCGCGTTGTTTGATCCCACTCTGCTGGCAGAAGACTTAGAGAAGGCAATTGCCGCTTGGCAGAAGAAGCATCTTTCGAAAGGTGCTTTGATGCGGATCCACCTCGTCAATCATGGTAGAACTTCCGCCGCAAATGTGGTGACGGTCAATTTTCCTAACGGCAAAGGCGTCCGTGATTTGGCACCCGGGCCATCCAGTGTCATTACAAAAGCGGTGATCGAGGTTTTCGCGCCCAATTTCCTCCGTGATCCTGCAGTTCTATGGGTTAGTGAGTCCGGCAACAAAGTAGTGGTCAGTGACGATGCCTTGATGAAGGCATTAGGGTTGAACATCAATCCCGCAAAAACACTTCCCGATATCATTTTGGTTGATTTGGAGTCGAACTCTGATGATCACCAAGATGTGCTTGTCGTTTTTGTGGAGGTTGTTGCATCGGATGGGCCGATCACGAGGGAGCGCAAGGTGGCTTTAACCACCATTGCACTGGAAGCTGGGTTTAGTGAGAAAAACCTGGCGTTCCTGACTGCTTACCAGGATAGAGGTAAGAGTGTATTCAAGAAGGGTGTTTCCAATATTGCCTGGGGATCTTACATCTGGTTTGCTTCTGAGCCAGACAACTTGATAGAGATGCACAAGGGAGTTGGGTTCAAGTTGGCTGACAATACAAAATAATTTATTGAGGATAACTTCGTGTCTTATCAGAAATCATGGAAGAGTTATCAAGATCAACTGGATCAGCTGAAATCCCGTAACATGGGGGTGACTGATGAGGCGAAGGCGCTCTCCTATTTGGAGAGGATTGGCTATTACAGGTTGAGTGGCTATTGGTATCCGTTTCGATTTCGTGCGAAATACATCGAATTAACCGAAAGCCATCAGAAGCCTGATGACTTAAGAATTAAAAGTATTGCGACTGATGATTTTTTGCCTGGAACATTATTCAGTCAAGTCATCGACCTTTATGTCTTCGACAAAAGGTTGCGCCATCTTGTTGGTGATGCGCTGGAACGTATTGAAGTTGCTCTCCGAGTCGATATCTCTCACACATTGGGAAAGCTAGATACGTTCGCTTATACCAACCCTAGTCTTTTGCATCAGAAGTTCACAACGCAGTGCAATCCTCGAAGACAAGAGACACACCATGAGGTATGGCTGAGCAAGAACGATCAGCTTGTCGATAGGTCGAGAGAGGATTTCGTCAAGCACAATAAAGCGAGGTATGGGCTACCACTTGCCATATGGGTGGTATGCGAAGTGTGGGACTTCGGTGCGCTGTCGGTGCTTTACGGTGGGATGCGCGAGTCAGAACAGGACGCAATTGCTAAGAAATATGGGATCTCTAACGGGCGTATTTTCGCAACTTGGCTGCGGAGCTTGAACTATTTAAGAAACGTATGCGCCCATCACAGCAGATTGTGGAATCGGAATATCGACGAGCAGCCCAGATTGCCTGATCTGTCTGAGTTGCCATGGGTGACGCATTTCCAAACAGACAGATTTGCAAGAGCACGCTGCTTCATGCTTTTGAAAATGGTTCGCCATCTTCTGATGGTCATCAATCCGAGCTCAACTTGGGCAGACCGCACCAAGGCGCATCTCGATGGTTTTCCAAGTCTTGCTGGCCATGGGTTGGGTGTGTCCCAAATGGGGGCCCGAGCAAACTGGAAGCAAATATGGGATCAATAAAACGAAGAACCCCTCAGCACCATACGCAGATGTTCGTGCGTATGGCGAGAGGGGCCGTATTAAGGTAATTATAGGCAGGACTCTGGGGTGTTGTCAATACGTGTATTGATCTTGGATCAAGACCTACAAGGGGTCTAAGGAGCTCTCAGTTGCTGACGCAGAGTCGCCAGTGGAATGTTAAATTTGAGTGACGCCAGCCCTGGGGAGTGCTGGCCAGCGCCATGAAGCTTTTCTGCATTGGTGAAATCTCGGCTGTAAGTTGCATGATGCTCATCATCGAGCTCATGCCCAACGATCTGAGCCCTAAGTTCTGAAGCCACACCTGCGCCCTGCATCTCTTGAATCAACGTCTTGCGCAGAGAGTGGAAGCCACGCCTTGCCTTCGGCCAGTTCTTCCCCACTTCCGCGACATGACGACTGAATGCCTTGCTGATCCAGTTGCCAGCACCATTAGTTGCATTGGCCTTCGCTTGTGGGAAAAGCCGGTCATGGCCCTTGGATCGAAGTTCTTCGGTCCACTCCCAAAAACCAAGCTTCAACAGATCCGGATGGATCGGCACAGTCCGAAGGCTCGATTCGGTTTTGACCTTTTGGAACTCGCCTTCATCATTGATGCGAATGCAAACGATATCGCCATCTTTGAAAACGTCGGAGAGCAGAAGCTGGCCAACTTCGGAAGCTCTGGCTCCGGTATGAAGGCCAATCAATGACGCCCACCTTGCGCTAGGTGAAAGCTTTTCAAAATTGCAGGGGGCAAAGAGCGCTTGGATCTGATGCAAGTCGTAAGCCTTGAAGCCCAACTTACGGCGGACACGCTTTTCACGGACAGAGTAGGTGATGTGGCCACTTGCCGGGTTGTCGCCCTGCGGGTAGTAGCCCGACGCCATGCACCACTCAAAGAACCCGCCTTTTCCCCCGATATAGCTTTGCTTATTGGTCAAAGTCGGAGTCGAAGCGCCGCCCTCGCGCATGTGCTGATACCAGCGGGCCAAGTCGGGTCGCTTGATCGTATGGACCTTCGTTTTTTCGCCAATAAATTTGATGAAGAAGTCGATGGCAGACTTCTTGATCACTTACGTCTTCGGAAGGGTCGTTGCTTTCAACGAGGCAAGCCACCCATCCCGGGCTTTGCGCAGGGAGATCACTTCGGCAACTTTCGCTTGCGCTTCTGGCTGGTGAACAAGATCTGGCGGAAGAGCACCAATGCCCGCCACTTCCGAAGCTGCGTTCCAGACCTGAGCCTTTCGAAAGAGTCGGACGTCTTCATCGTTGTCGATCTGCCAGCGCTCACTGACGGTCCCGTCTGGCGCTTGGGTGCGATGAAGTGTCAGATCTTGCCGACCCGTTTCTTGGGTCAAACGCTCGATGAGCGCATCCACATCCGTAGTGGTCATTCGGTCCATCGGCAGTCCCCTAACTGCATCGAAGACCTGAGCATAGCGCGACGCCAAGATGATGGCTTGCACTTGGGCTTGGCGCAGATCCGTGGTTCGCAGACTTCGCTTGACGACCGTCCGGCCAAGCCGGGCTTGGAGGTCGGACGGGACTCGCTGCCGGAAGGACCAACGGCCAGCGGGGGAGCGGATGAGATGGTGGGGAATGCGCATCGGGTTGTGTCCCGATTTGTGTCCCGCCGAAGGTCACCCCCCAGAAAAAGCAAAACCCCCTGATAAATCAGGGGGTTTGCGAGAACTGGCGGAGAGAGGGGGATTCGAACCCCCGAAGCGCGGTTTAGACGCTTACACACTTTCCAGGCGTGCTCCTTCAACCGCTCGGACACCTCTCCGGACCTGCTGCGATAACCCGCTGCAGGGGCGCAGATTCTAGCGGGGGAATCGCAATCGCACAAGCGGCACGAGACGGAGGGCAGGGGGGCTGGACAGGCGTGGCACAATGGACGTCCCGATGAAGACGGTGGCCTGATGTCCTATCTCGTCCTTGCCCGCAAGTGGCGTCCGAAGCGTTTTGCCGAGCTGGTGGGCCAGGAACACGTGGTCCGTGCGCTCAGCAATGCGCTGGACAGCGGCCGGGTGCACCATGCGTTCCTGTTTACCGGCACCCGCGGGGTGGGCAAGACCACCATCGCGCGCATTTTCGCCAAATCGCTGAACTGCGAGCAGGGCACCAGCGCCGACCCGTGC
>Ga0157370_10003642_pt1 | contig 18010 bp, 14 predicted proteins | sample C35metaG_FD_113463 | JGI IMG/M metagenome (GOLD analysis project Ga0157370, IMG submission 113463) | Corn rhizosphere microbial communities from Kellogg Biological Station, Michigan, USA - C3-5 metaG | ecosystem: Host-associated > Plants > Roots > Rhizosphere > Soil | place: USA: Michigan...
TACCTTCCCGGTCGAAGGGTCAATGCCCAATGACTGATAGCCCCTGATGCGGCTGATATCATAGCCCAGTTCGTAAATGGCGGCATAGCTGGAATTCTCAAAGTTTTCAAAAGATTTGAGTTTATTTTTAGGGAAGGTTATATTAAAGGAAGTTGACCAATTAATTTTTTTCCCTTTCTGGTTGTTAGAGTTAATGCTGAGTTCCCATCCGCTGTTTCTGATAACCGCGGGGAGGTTGGCCTGATAGCTGCTGAATCCGGTAATCAAGGGCAAAGCATAGTTTACCAATTGATCAGAACTACTGGACAGATAATAATCTGCACTTATGCTCAGGGCATCTTTAAGAAACCCAAGCTCCAGGCCGATATCGATCTTACGTGTACTTTCCCATTTAAAATCAGTATTGCTGATCCTGCTCGGTCTAAGGATTGCTGTATTCTGGTAAATTGAGGAGCCGGGGCTACTGAAGGTAGAAAGGTAACCGTAATCAGGAATCTGGTCATTGCCGCTTGTACCCCAGCTTGCTCTTAGTTTACCAAAAGAAAGAACAGGGATTTTTTCTTTAATCCAGCTGATGGTAGAAAAGATCCAACTGCCGCCAATAGAGCCAAAATTGCCGTAACGGTTTCCGGGGCCAAAACGGGAAGAGCCATCCCGACGCAAGGTAAAGTTTAATATATAGCTATCCATCAGGTTATAGGTTACCCTGCCAAAAAGGGAAGCGTATTTGTATTGGGAATCGCTGCCGGTACTGGCGAGGGTTCCGGCAGATCCGGGATTTTCCATCAGGCTTTCCAGGCTAAAGTTGCTGGCAATGACCGACAGGCGTTCACTGCTTTTTTGCTGGTAGGTACCGGCTAGCAGGAAACTAAATTTATGTTTGCCTAAAGTTAAATGGTAATCAAGTTGTGGTTCGGTAATAAAAGATTGGGTGGTACTCTTGGTAAAATTGGTACTGTTTATGGTGCCTGGCGGTAGTGACGCAGAGGGAGAGATGAATGTCTGGTCATAACTGCTCCGGGTATAGCCCGCATTTATTTTAAAACTCAGTTGGGGTAAAAAGCAGTAAGCAATTTCGGCGCTGGTGATGCTGCTGGTGGTTGTGTTTTTGCTCCTGGCCTTGGTTTCTGCTTCTATGTTTCCGGCATACCAGTTGAGGCTACCATCTGGCAGGCTGAGCGGGTAGTTAGGCGCGATAAGGAAACTCCTGTCGATGTTGTTTACAATGTTGCTCAGGTTGCTGTACTGTCTGCTAAGCTGGTTTGCGATCCTGATGCTGAATTTTTGATCTTCCGAGTAGTGTTGTAGTTGGCTGGATAGGCCGCTGCGGTTATATTTGTTGTCGCCGGGCAATACTGTGCCTTCGTTCCTGAAATTTCCGCTGACTGAAAAAGTAGTGTTCGCTTTTCCGCCTGATACCCTGGCCTGGAGATCGGTGGATGATGCTGAGCCGCCAAAGATGTAATCGACCCAGTTCGTACTTTGTGTTTGGCTCCAGAGGGTAAGGTCGGGGGCATAATTAGCCGAGCTGGGATCGGATGACGGCACTAATTTGTCATTTGCGAATGCTGCTTTGCGCATTTGCAGGTAGTCTTGCAGGTTAAGTAGTTTTGGTTTTGCACTGATGGTACTGATGCCCTGACGCAGGTTCAGGTCGATTTTTGTAGTGCCTGATTTTGCTTGTTTGGTGGTAATTAAAACTACGCCATTTGCGCCCCGACTACCATAAATGGAGGTGGCATCTGCATCTTTCAGAATGCTGATGTTTTCGATGTCGGCTGGATTGATGTTGCTTAGAGGGCTTACTGCGCCTGCTATATTGATCACATCGGTGTTCCCTTTGCCAACCGGGGTGCCGTCATAGGGTACGCCATCAATGATATAAAGCGGATCAGTGCCGGCAATCATGGATCCTTTTCCCCGGATTTGGATGTTGACATTGCCTCCAGGCAGGCCATTGGCGGTTTGTATAAATACGCCGGGCATGCGTCCTGAAAGTGCGGAAATTACGTTGCCGACCGGTTGTTGTTCTATTTGTTTAGCACTAATGGTGGATACCGATCCGGTATTGAGGCGTTTGGTTGTTTTGCCATAGCCAATAACCTGTATGTCATCAAAGGAATTATTCGCTTCCTGCATTTTGATTTCAACGGTTTTTGTATTGCTATCAAAACCGATTTCCTGGGATTGGTATCCGGTATAGCGTACAGTTAATATACCACTAGTAGTTTTGGCAAGGATAGTGAATGTGCCCTCTTTTGTTGACTGGACTGTGGTATTTGAATTTTTAATGCTGATAGTAGCACCGGGGAGGGCTTTGCCATTATTTGCGGTGACGACCCGTCCACTGATCTGGATGCTGGTCTGGGCGCTTAAGCTTAGTATTGGGCAAAGCGCGGCCAGGACAATTAATAATATTAATTTGTTCATGCTGGTGATATGGTTAGTTGATTGATTTACTGTTTTAAACAGACCAGGTCGGGAGCCATGGTGAAATAACCATTAACCGATTGACATGGCTTCCCGCCTGGTTGTGGGATGATTGACAGTAATTTCTTTATACGTTGGTTAGTTGTTTTTTGGTGAAAGATGTTTTTGCTGCCTTTTATGAAAGGCATAGCCCGGCACGCGAATGCATTATTAATGAACCAATGTTTCAAATCTGGCGCGCAGGGCTATGCCAAAGCTAGATGGGGTTTTTGGGTTTGAGTGCATAAAGCCTGTTAAACGGATAACTGTTTTGGGGATTTTGTGTGTGAAAAAGAAAATACACAGCATGGCCACCAGCCAGTGGGAATGGTCTGAAGTCAATTACAGGGTTGTTTTTTCTTTTCATGCTCGTATGGTTGATACGAGTCTTTTGGTCAGCCAAATGTATAATACATGTGGGACTACAAACCATGATTACATTAAAGTTTCTGAGGCCTTATGTGACATGGATTTACAGCAGTCCCACATCTATTTCGAAGTACAAATATATACATCTACATATAGATATGGGTATTAATCTGCTGTCTTGTGTCACGGCCTCAGAATTTGTAACCACAAGACTCTTATTATTACCTCATTGTAAAATCAAACTTAACAAATATGCGACAATAAAACAAATAATTCGTTAATAATGTCGTGTTCATTTTTTTTCATTTTGCTAGATTATGCAAAAGATTAGAAATAAAATTGAACAGAATGTTGGCAGAAATTTGTGTTCTTTATTGGAGCAGTCTGGTATTACTGTTTTAGGGTTGTCCCATGCAACAGGAATATCTTTAAATCATTTAAGGATAATTAAAAACGGGAAAGCCTCAATTTCACTAAAAACAGCTGAAAGAATTGCCGAATTTTTTTCCATTGAACCTGGTTTATTATTTTTGGAAAATCCTATTTTTTTGGAGAATCCTGCCTCGATTCTTAATGTATCTGATTTTTACAAAAATAATGATAGTAACCAGAAATTTTTTATCGCCAGGATAAACGAGAGTAGTATCACATTACTTCTTAAAAGTCAAATTATTCCTAGTGACCTATTTGATAATTGGGTTCGCTCGAAAGATATACTAACTTACCTAAATGAAAGTAAGAATCATTTGCAATCAAAAAAAATGTTCAATGCAAAATCTATTTCTAAAGCGTTAAGCAGAATTTACTCTGAAACCGATTTACTTGATAGAGATGATTTACGAAAGAATGGAAGAGTCTTTATATATAAACGAAGAGAATAACGTAGTGTAAAAATTGAATGTCTTTTGCTATGGCAAGTATTTTTATTGCGCTTACAAATAATCTTGAAATTTTGGGGATTAATTTTCGCAAGTTTCTCCAATTATTAAATTCCTTTACTGAGATTTCATTGAATCACACAAATTGGTATTGATTTGTGTGATTCAACAGTATTAGAATTAATGATTTACGTCTGGTCATTTTCATCAGTATGAAATTTTAAGATATTATCAAGAATGAACAATGATCTAAGAATAGTCAACAATAAAACTATGATGCTAAATATTATCCAGTAGTACATTATCCATAAACCAAACAAATTGATAAATCTCAGCATATAGATCACCATTGTAAGGAATATTATGGATTTGATACAATTCTTAAGCAATCTTGTAGTCTCCTTATATAAACTAGAATTGCAGAAGCTTTCCATAATCGACGGAGTGGATGATAATGTGTTAGAGCCAGTTTTAAATGTAATAAGTACTGTTAGAAAAGTGAGAATAAAGCCAGCTAAGGTCAGTAATACAGTCGTTGTTTCAGAGGCATAATCCAATATAATCTCATCTTTTGGAATTGAGAGATACCCTAATTTTATATAGTGATTTATAAATGTTACACTGCTAATTCCTATAAAAAAGTCAATTATTACAGGAAACCTAAAGTAAAAATCCAAAATCTTTTTCATAGGTTAGAAATAAAATCATCCATTTTAGGTTTAACTAGCTCATACCATTTCTTGTTGCTATTTAATGATTTACTATCAATTGAGATTTCAAAACCTTTCTGATTTTTTATCAAATTGATGCTTTGAATGTCATCAGATTGTTCTGTTGTATATTCTAAAATGAGATTCTTAAAGCTCCCTAAATCTGTATCTTCATTTTTTATGCTTCTCAATAATCTTTTTACCAGCGTTGTACCTTCATTATCTGATTTGATTAACTTGCCTTTTTCCTCAATATCAAAAAATGCTTTTATGTTTAAGGCCCTGGTTTTTACTAGGCTTCCAAATGAACGAAGTCCAGAGAAATAATGATTTCTAATAGCAGGTTCAATTTGTTCAAGGCCAGCGGGTTCAACTTTAATTTCAAAACTAAAGACATTTTTTAAGTCCTTGAGTAGTTTGTCAAGTGAAATGTCAAGATGAACTTCAAATTTGGTTTCTCTCGCAAGTTCAAGCATAGTGTGTGCAACATTCCTAAAATAAAATTCTATATCCGAATACCTTGGCCCGTAAAAATTGTATTCACAACATAAATAGACTTTGTTTTTACTAATGTCAATATAGAAATGGGTCACTTCAACTAGGTCACCATATTTTTGTTTCATTTCGTCGAGTGACACAAGTTGATAAGTATCATATGGTTTTAACATAGGTGTTTTACCTTCTCTTATGACACCAATTCTGCATTTATAACGACGCTCAACATAATCAAAAACGACAGAATCCACAAATAAGTGTCGTGGATTAGTATTTTCACGATTTTTATGGCGATCTACTAAGTGAACCTTATTATCTAGATTTACGGGTGTAATGTAATGCAAAACCCTTTTTAAAATCTCAACTGAATTAAGATTAGAATGTTGTTTTCTGGGTTTAAACAAAACAGAATAGAAATTGAATGTAATATTTATTGCAGGCATGAGAGCTGTTATTTTTTATATTTTCTAAATGTAATTCCTTTTTTCTTAAATCCTAAAATTACTTTAATCAAAAAGCAAATTGATTAGTTGTGTGACAATACAGGACACTATAACAGGAAATTTGCTTTTATCTGCGGTTGTTTCAGCCTCGTTTTCAACTATATCTCGTTTGTTATCCATTGGGTAATAACAAAACCAGCCTACAATGAGAGTTTAATGAATATTTTTCAGAATTCCCTTTAACTAAAATGAGGCGCATCGAAGCAGATAGTATTTAATTTAAGGCTTTTGCAAATTCCGGCTATTTCATGGATTGCTAGTGATGATCCACAATACCTTAGATTGAACCTACTGGTTAAATAAAAAATCACTTGCTTGTGATCCGGTTCCTATTATTATTTGATATTCGCATTTTTATGTTTTTGTGTCTGGTGACACAGTTCTAGTTTTTTTCTACGGATTCTACTGAGTGTTTCGCGGCTGATACCGAGGTAAGATGCTATGTTTTGTTGTGTGGTTTGCAGTTCGATTTGGGGGTGGTATTTAAGTAGAAGATCGTATTTGTGTTCTGGTCTTTGCGTGCGTAACAAGAAGGCGCGTTCTTCGCCGAGGATATAGTATTTCTGGATGATGATTCTGCCTAGTAAGTTACCTTCTTTGAAGTCTGCATAATAGGCGTTAAGTTCTAGCCAGGTGAGGGATTGGAGTTTGCAGTCCTGAAGCACTTCGATGTATTCTTGAGCGGGCTGCTGGCTAAAAAAGCTGGATGCGCAGGTCATCAGATCTCCTTTGCCGCAGAACCAGGTAGTGCATTCTTTTCCGTCATCATCAATGAAATAGGACCGAAGAAAGCCACTTCTAATAAAATAAATCCGGCGGGCAGTTTCGCCAGGTAATAATAGGATTTTTTTACGTTTGAAAGTTTCGATGAGGCTTTCTTCTTTTACCCGGTTTTGCATCGGGGTTGGAAGGGGCATGATGAAGCTGAGTGTTTCCAGTAAGTCAGCTTCGGAGATGTTAAAATGCTGCATGTTGATCGATTGCGTCACAGATCAACCATTGTTATTTTTTAAACGGGGTAATATTGTCCTTGCGGATCGGATACAGATAATTAACGCTTTATCTTATGGTTTAGTATAGGTGTTGCTATAACACGTTTCGCTTTGGAGCTGGTTGAGCACAGATATGTGGGTTGAATAGGATAAGGGAGAGTGATAAGGTTTACCGGGATTTCTCCAGCTCCTGATTTTCTCATGGTTTCTCCGTTTCTATTTCTCTCGTGCTGATTGGAGCAAGTGTACTTCCAAACATCAGCAAAACTTGATTTACGCTGGACAGGTTGAGCGTTTCCTTTCCCTGCTCAATTTTACGGATTACCGTAAGCGCAACACCGGCACGCTCAGCGAATTCCTCTTGGGTTAATCCGGCGAGTTTTCTTTTTTCTTTTACAAATGATGCTAAACCTTTCATTATATGCATTTACATCTATTTATGTAAAAATAACAAAAATTATATGCAAATAAGTATAAAAAATAATATTACATCAATACTATATGCACATAGATATAATTCATTGATTTATGATTGAGTTATATGCATTTAAATATAGTATTGTAAACCAAACAACCTAAAAAAGGGATGCAAAAAAAAATACTGCTCAGTTTCCGGAGTAAATATGATTTATAGTTAGGAGTCTGATATAGAAAAATGCTCTTATTACCAGTTTTATCTAACTAACGGTATAGCCCTATGCCCAAATCTCCACCGGGCATTTGATCGCGGACTAGTGAGTATCTCTGCCGACTACACCATTCTCGTTTCTGATCATCTGATTGAAAAGGAAAACCATGCGTATACTTTGAAAGGACTGGTAGGAGAAAAGATTTTATTGCCTAATAAACGGATACATTTTCCAGATGCGGAAGCAGTTGCGTGGCATCGGGAACATATTTTTAGGGGCTAAGTATCCAATAAGATATTTAGAAAACCAACGTCGATAGCCTGTTGGTTACAACACTCCTGATTTTTACTATAGCTCTCATTACTCGCGGCTGACGTTATAATGCGGCTCATTATAACAAAGTCTGGCGATAATGTTCTACTAATCATTTATATTTCGCCATTCTTCCTCATTATTCCGGGGCGGTAAAACGTTGGTTTGCGTTACCTGATAAAAGCGCTCCTTTAAAAGCAAGGGGGCAGCGAAGATACCACCTAACCATTAAGTATCTCGGTCACCGCATCCGCCAAAATAAAGGCCATATTTGCTAAACAAATCACCACCTATCCACTCACCAATTTAGCCGAATCTTTCCACAAGTAATTTGGAATAGGTTCTTGCAACTCCCAAGTGATAGACATCGGTTTAGAGCCTTCATATTTAATAAAGTTAGCTTCTCCAATAAAAACATAGCCTTGAGTATTACCATACTGGTTACTCTTAGCCTCTCTTACAAAAAGCAATATCTTTTTACCCAGCTTTTGGTGGTTAATATAGGTTAAACCTTTACCGCTATCACTACGGGTTTGATTTTGAGACTGCCAATGAAATAAGATCTCATTAATGGCATAATCATCATATAGGGTAGTAGGAGAGAAATCCTCTTCCGACTTAGTCAGGTCTATAAAAAGTAATTCGGTATTTAAATCTTTGTTTTCTGCTACGCCCTCTCGATTGCTTGATTGGCTAGCTAAAGTACTTAATCTAAAGGCAGCCAACACCTGATCTCTCGTATACCTAGCGTGAAGCTTCAAAGGCTGTGCATAAGATAGATTTGTTAAATCATATTCCTCAAAATCGGTTTGAGCCAAACGGTAGGTTAAAAAGGAAATAATTTCTGCTACATAAGTTTTATTTCTCCCAATCTCTTCAATGCTTTCAATCAGACTGCTGTCCGTAGGTTTTTGCCAAAAGTCATAGTGCAGCATCACCAACCTTAGTTCATCCGTCTTAGAGAATTTTTTGTCTTTGATCACGAAATTCGCTTTGGCCAAATTAAGTAGAAAAGAAAAGTAGCTGTGCGAACTTGTGCTTAACCACTTGTTCTTCAGCATAGCCGTATATAATTTTTCGTTTAATGGGTTATATTCTGCTATTACTTGGGCTTCATCACATAGTTTCGACCAACTGTTTCTGGCGTAGATTAAATTGATATCCAGGTTATACATATGCAAGAAATTAGCTAGAGTCAACGGCAAGTCGGTATGTTGCACATAGCTCTTAATCTTATGGATCAAGTTTTTTCTACTCAAATTAGTAGCCCGTTTAATATTGGCTAAAATGGTCTCCTTTGCTTGCTTCTCTAAAACGATGGCACAGCCCAAGGGCAAATGTGGAAAGTCGTTTTCAATCTCTTTTTGTACTGTAGTATTGGTTTTGCCAATCAGTGCCCTAAACTTTCCTTCAAAATCGTATTCGGCATTGGCATTTCCTACAAAATCCAATACAGTAAGCACATCCTTTCCATCATGTAATCTAAGGCCTCTTCCAAGTTGCTGTAAAAAGATGGTTAAGCTTTCTGTAGGCCTTAAAAACAATAGGGTATCTATTTCAGGAATATCTATACCCTCATTTAAAATGTCAACCACAAATAAGTAGTTAATCTGCTTTGTGCGCAACTGCATTAAAGCTTGCCTACGTTCTTCGCTACTCGTATCGCTGGTTAATGCTTTAGATTTTAGCCCGGCATTATTAAATCGTTCGCTCATGAATACCGCATGATCTTTAGATACACAAAAGCCTATCGCAATCAAATCCTCAAAATCTTTAGTATACTGTTCTAGATTTCTGATAATTTCACCCACACGCCTATGATTAGCCGTATACACTTTGCTTAGCTCACTGGCTACATATCTGCCTTTTTCCCACTTTACCTGAGATAGGTCGGTACTATCAGCAATAGCGAAATATTGAAAAGGTGTAAGCAGTTTCTGGTTTAGCGCTTCAGGTAAACGTATTTCTGCGGCAATATGGTTATCGAAATAAGGTAAAATACTTTCGCCATCCATACGCTCTGGTGTGGCGGTAAGTCCTAAAAGAATTTGCGGTGTAAAATAATTGAGCGCTTTTCGATAACTATTGGCGGTAGCGTGGTGTCCTTCATCTACAATAATGTAATCATAATAATCTGGACTTACCCTCATTGCCTCCAACTGATTGTTTAGCGTTTGTACAGAGGCAAAAACATGTCTTTTATCAGTTATCTCTAATCCATCTACCCAAAGTTCGGCAAAGCTAGTATCCCTTAAGATATTTCTAAAAGTATGGCGGGCTTGTGTTAATATCTCTTTTCGATGTGCAATAAAAAGAAAAGTTGCCTGAGAGTTTTGCTGCCTAAACCGCTTAAAATCAAAAGCCGAGATCATCGTCTTCCCTGTACCTGTTGCTGCTACAATTAGGTTTTTTAACCTGCGATGAATATGACGCTCTACCTGCAATTTTTCCAATACCTCCAATTGGTAATGGTAGGGTTTAATATCAAAAAAGTTAATAATGCCGTCTTCTGCTTTTCCTATCCGGTTGTTTTTAATGGCAACACTAAGCTTTTCGTAATGTAGCAGATCATCGTAAAGCTCAAACTCTGCATTCTGCCAGTAAGATTCGAAAGTTTTCTGAAACTTTGCAATAATATGTGGAATCTCCTTAGTGGTAATTTTTACATTCCATTCTAAGCCATCTGTTAAAGCAGATCTCGAAAAGTTGGAAGAGCCAATATACCCCGTATGAAATCCAGAATTTCTGTAAAAAAGATACGCCTTTGCATGGAGTCTTTCTTTATCCACATTATACGATACCTTAATTTGGGTATTGGGAAGTTTGGCTAACGCTCTAATTGCCTTTGCATCAGTAGCCCCCATGTAAGTGGTGGTAATTACCCTTAATTGTCCACCATTAGCAGTAAAATCTTCAAATGCAGGTTTCAAAATCACGATGGCTTTCCATTTGATAAAGGAAACCAATAGATCAATGCGACTCGCTGAAGCTATTTCTTTCTTAAGTTCACTTTCTAAAGACAAACCAACATTCCCACCAGTAAAAAGTTCACTTTGTGTAAGTCTAGTTTGTGGTGTAATCTCTTTTAGGCGCAGGTCTAAATCACTATAATGATTGTCTATCGTGGTAAAAACGGCCCTTAGGATCGTTGCCTCCGCATCAATAATATCTTCTTTGAAATCATATTGCGCTATCTCCTGATGTAAAAGGACAATAATTTTGTTAGCAATTTCAATCTGCTTAGTAAGATCTTTTTTAATTAAATTAAAAGCCTGCTGCATGGCCGAACTTAAATGTTGGGCCAGTATTCTTGAAGCTTCCTGTTTGTCTATAGGGGCGGTGTTGATATAAAACGATTTCCTGTCTAAGCTGTCTAGCTTCGCCTTAAGTACGCCTGTAATTAACTGCTCGTATATGCCTAAATTCATTGATATAGTTCCATTAACTCTTTCACCACTGGCACATCTGCCGCTGCCCAATCGTACGCCATTAGGTTGGATATCTTTTCCCACTTTACTTGCGCATGCTCCACTGCGTTAAGCTCACCTCCTTGGTATGCACAAATAAAAGGATAAAGGCGCAGCGAAAACTCGGGATAATGGTGCATTACACCTGTTAAACCCTTACCAATGCTGATATCCAGATTTAATTCTTCTTTAATTTCCCTCGCCAGGCAAGCTAATTTACTTTCGCCAGGCTCTACCTTTCCTCCAGGAAATTCCCATTTTAAAGGTAATTTCATGCTGATGCTGCGTTGGGCAATCAATACATGGTTATTCTTAAAAATGATAGCGCAAGTGACTTCTAGCATTAGTAATTTTTAGTTTCCTTAGATGATTAGCAAGCTATACCCAGGCAACTCTTCAAAGTCCTATAAATTACTTGCTAAACAAAATGATTATCCAACATTGGCTTTTGCCTAATATAGTGAGCAGTTTTTAATAATTAAAAATCAAACAAAAAACTAAAATCTATTTAAAGCAAGATAGACTGTGGTAATATCGATTTTTCCTTTAACCATTCAAAAGAACTTACTATTTGTTCAATCTTAAATCTTTTTTTCTTATCATGCCAGCCATAAAAGATTTCTATTAATGCATCTAAGGAAACCCTATCAGTTGCAATTAATTCGAGAGCACAAGCAAGAACTGTAGCAGCAAGCTCTGTTTCTTCCGTTTTCTTATACCTAAACAGCTCTATTATGAACTGTATGTGGCTGTCTTGATTAGCAAAATAATTTTTATAATAGTTCTTTTGTGCGATTAGATTTTCTAATGGGAAGTATTTAGGAACAATATAATCTCCATTTTTAATATTTTTTGTTTCGAACCATTTTTGTTTTTTAAATTCATTATTAATTGAATGCATAAATTTATTATCAAAAGGACCAGCAGCGTGTTTAGTATACCTTGATAACTCCATATTAGATATATGTTCACATAAATAAACTAATTTCTGGAATTTTATGCGACCAAATGTAGGCTCCTCTCTTAGTTTAGATACTATCTCAGCACCTAAAACTGCACGTTTAAAATAGGTATTAGATTTCTCCCTGACTACTTTTTGTTCGTATTCTGAGAGCTCTTCCTTTTCTTCAAGTTCTTCTATAGATTTTGGAGTAATAAGCCCTAAAAGCATAAGTCCTTTCTCCAGATCACCCATCGAAAATATTGTATTATTGTTCTCCATTGATGATATCTATTTCCTTTTTTATTTTAAAAATTAAACGTTCGCGAAGTTTGCGTATTGCTGGTTCTTTAATATTTAATTCTAAGCAAAGCGATGCTACAACGTCATCTGGTAGATATTTATGATGTCGCTTGTATTCTATATCAGCAATTAACACTTTCTTTTCTTTTTCGTTAAGTTTTTTTAATATACGTAAAGTGTATTCTTTTATCTGTTGATTTTTTCTAACATCAAATTTTAATGTTTTTTGTAGATCTTCAAAATATGAACCTGACTTAACCCATGTTTTATTATTTTTATTGTGATAATCTTTAAATAGGTTAATATATATTCTGTAAAGAAAACCCATTATAGCAAGACGTTCAGTACTTCCTCTTAATTTGTTTCTATCAAACGATCTATATTTTTTAACCTTTTCGAAAGTATCATGGGCAATTTGTAACCCAATGTGTTTATCGAGTTTACGTCTTTCACATATTTTACTGCATTCAGTTTCGACATCTTTTATGTATCTACTTACGAACGAACTATAAGAAACATCATTTGCATCATTTCTGCAAATGTTTTCCAACAGCTCGGTATCCGATTTATGTTGTAAATCTTTAGTTTTCAAGAGCTTCATTTAGATATACTATAAAGCGTGACAAGAAGTTTGTCACGCTTTATAGTATTATGGTTAAGCAAGTTTCCGAAATAACATTGGATTTTACAAGAGTAATCAAGTAACGATTTTAAAACTGATGTAGTAACATGAAAGTGAGCCACATTTTATTTATACGGAAGAAGTTTGCGAAATTAAATTATGAATTATGATTTTAAAAAAAGAAAATTTCAATGCTGGTAAATATGAAAGTGATACTTTCATTACAGAAAAACAGTTGGTAAGCATACTTGATAGTTGCCCAGAATTTAAGATGGATCTCCTGAAAATATTTAATGTTGATGATAAAAAAACAACAGTTCTGAAAGTTGGCAATTCGAAACAACTCATCCAGGCGCTACATTCACTAGATAACCAATGTCAAAAGATTGATTTAACATGTAAAATGAAGGATGTTCATCTTAAAAAACTTTTGGAGGGTGAAAAGGCTACATTCGAATTTTTTTCCGTTAAAGATCAATATCTAGTTAAAAAGATAAAATCAGATTTATTAATTGCGGAAACGAGATATAATGCTAAATCAGATATATTAGATTATTATAATCTTAGCAAATTTGCAAACTACTGTAGGGATAACCAGTACGATGATTTAGTAGATAATATCCAAGAATACTTGTTAGATAAAAATAAAACCAACGTAGATCTTAGAAACTTTAGAATTGTACATCATAAGAGCGATGATCTATTTTTCATAAGAGCTCTAACTTCTTGTGGAGACTATAAAGATTTTGGTATAAATTTTTCAGTATTCGTTGCAATTAAATCTTTGGCCAATTACGTTGAGAAAAGTCAAAATGAAATTTTTATAGATAATTTTCAAGTAGATGATTCTAATGTCTATGTTTCATTTGCTTTTTCAAATAAAACTAAAATCAATGACAAAATAGACCTTTCTTTTAGTTTGATTTTAGAGAATGACGAAGTTAAAAGAAGTGCAGTATCGTTCAATGGGCTTTTTAAATTAACATTTAATGACAAGGCTAATTCTGGATATTTATATATCAAACCAAAAGGACTTAAAAAAGACGATAATTATCATCCGGTAGATTTACTCAGTTATCAACACAGGGGCAGCGTAAAAAATGTTTTTGAAAAAATTCAGGAACTTCCAGATTCAGTCGATTTCTTTATCAAGCAAGTAAGTGAAGATGCAAAACGAATTGCTTTGATAAAGCATCCTGATGATGTCAGGAAGTTCATCAGTAACAAGGTAAAAAACTCGAAAAAACCAGAATTTAAAGTGTATAAGGAAAAAATTTTTAATAAGCTAATGAGCGTTAGCGTAGATAACACTTTTAAACTGTTTGCCCTGCTGAGGCAAATTGAAGATTTATTTGAACATGATGATGTAATCTCATTAAATTTTTGGCGAACCAAGCTTTACGAGGCATTGGTAGAGAGAGAGTAATTATTAGAAATAAGTGAATTGCCTTTGAATGGATGAACATAGGTAAGTAATTAATAGTTACTCAATTTAAGAGTCCGAGTTAACGCACTAAGCGGAAATTATAAGTAGAAAAGCATGGCTAGTTTTACAAAAGCAGACCTTATTTATACTGGATACAAAGATTCAGCTAGGCCGGGGGACAATCCAAATGTCACTGGTAAACCTGATGACAATCATCTAAATCGTTCTGAGTCATATGAGATGGTTTATTTCATAAACACTTATATGAAAACGAAGAATTGGCAGCAAAAGTCAACGTTTAATAAGATTGAGACTTACCTAAAGAAAAGTCCGCATGTGAATAAATCACATGATTTTTGGAGAAAAGACCTAGATGCAAACTTTAGGTTAAATTAAAAAATGAAGCAGGGTGGTCGGCATTTCGACTGCCCTTTTTCTTAAGGGTTAGTTCTTTTATTTCAATTTTATGCTATTATGGCATTTAGGATATTTGGTACAACCCAAAAAAACACTGTGCTTGCCCGATCTTTTAACCATAAAGCCGCTGTTGCATCTTGAGCAAAGCATGCTGTTATTTAAAATATCTACATCTTTGAAAGTTTGGTTACAGTTTGGGTAATGCGAGCAGCCCAAAAACGATTATTGTTTTTATAACTTTGTTTGATCATAAGTTTGCCAGTTTTACAATATGGGCAATTAGTGCTTTGATATGATTCTCCCTCTTTTGTCAAAAGATAGTTGCCATCTTCAACTAACTCTTGTACAAACGGACTGGCCTCATTAGGAATAAGTAATACCACCTCATTTTTTGTGCGTGTTAATGCCACATAGAACAGCCTACGCTCTTCGGCAAACCTGTAAGATTCGTCATCGCTTAGAAGTAGCGATAGAATTGGGTCGTCAGTTACTTTGTTTGGAAAACCGAGCCAATCGTTTTTTAGGTTCAGCAAAATCACATTATCAGCCTCTGCACCTTTAGATTTATGAACCGTTAAAAAATCAATTTCTACATCTTCGAACCCTTTTACTTCTATCTTGCCTGCTCTTTCTATAAATTTTATACTGCCATTAGAAAATTTAATTAAATCAATGATATCAAAGCTGTGTCTTCCTAATACTAAAATTGTTTTTTTCCCATATCGGCTAACTAAATTTTGCACTTCATTTAAAAAAATTGCCTCAACATCTTTAGAATTGTAATGCACAAATTTTACTGGCGAAGCCACAGCTTCCTTTTTTGAAATGGGATTTTTAGCAATTTGCTTAGGGTTCTTTTTTACGAAACTTGCAGACACATCTATCAAGGCTTGCGAGTTTCTGAAAGTTTGTTCTATCAATAATTGTTCATAGTAACCTACATATTTTCCAAAGTTGCTAAATAGGGAAATATCGCTGCCTGCAAAGCGATAGATAGATTGCCAGTCGTCGCCTACGCAAGTTAAACGAGCAGCAGAAAGATCTCTTATTTCTTTAATTAAATTAAACCGTGAAAACGAAATATCTTGGTATTCATCAATAATAATATACTGATAGCTATATTTAGGCTGGTTATTTCTAATTAAATCAGTAGCCCTATTAATCATGTCGTTAAAATCAATCTCGCAGCGATCTTTTAAAGTTTGGTTATATTTATTTAGAATGGGTAACGTAAATCTTAAAAACATTTCGTGCCGCTCGGCCATAAAAAGATTTTTAATGCTAAACTTAGTAGCGTAAACGTCTTTTAAGCTCGACTCCTCCAATTTTCTAGATTTACTTAGGTTAATAAATCCTTCAATAAGTTTAATAATTTCTTTTCCGAAATTGTGATCATTGGCCAAAACCTGCAAGTAAATGTCTTTTGCTTTTAAGGGCTTAAACAACACTTTTTCTGCTTCTAATATTTCTTTAAGCTTAATAAGCAAAATTTTGTCTCTATTGTAATAAGAGTAGGTTTCAAGCAATTTTGTATTGAACGTTTTGTGGGTTTCGCGTTTCAATCGCATATCTTCCACATAGTTTTCTGCATTTGCAGGAGATAGCCATTTTGCTTCGTTGTTTTCATCAACACCAAAATGCTCTAAATAAATATCAAAATTAATTTTCATATCTTTTTGGATCGAGAGTTCTGCTTGCAACGCTATAGTAATCTCCGACAACCATTGGCCCATTATCGAACTCTGGTGGTATGTAAGATTGTAAGCTCAACTCTTCCATATTTAAAAATGTCCTTGGCTTAGCTTTTGCAGTGTTATGATAATTAATAAACGGGTTACCAACAATCCATCCATTCCCTAGACAGTACAAAATGATTTTTTTTAGGTGTACGATATATTTCCGGGCAGACATCGGGTTACACCCACGCTCGATCCTAAGATAGAGTTCATAATCCGTGATGAACTTGAAATCCACCTTTTTGATGTGGATGTCCATCACTTGGTACTTGATCTGAAGAAACTCCTTGATGTGCCTGATGGAACTCTGATAGGACTGATATGTGCCATAGCTATAACCATTACCAATTAGCTTTTCAGTATTGTCATTGTGTTTTTTGTACACCTTCAGCAAGGTGTGGTTAGAAGAGGAGTTCTTTCCGGTAAGATGATCCCTCAAGACTACCGCCGTAACCTCATCATCCTTTTCTACAAGGGCAGTATGAAACCGGCGAACTTTTGAGGCGAGCGTATCGAGGTAATCATTAAGTTCCCGGATCTCTTCGCGCAGACCAGTTCCCCTTCCTTTTATGGTCGACCAGAAAGTTGGAATAATTTCCCTGCCAACTGAATATTCAGAATGTTTTCCTTTAACGGTAATCCGTAGATAGATGGGCAACATCTCGCCCTTGGTAAAATCTTTTGGTCTTTTCAGATAGAAGAAAAGATGGAAATTGTAACTCATAATGATACATTTAAAATTAAACAAATGTACATTTGAGCCAGTGAGTCATCAAGATGTTCGCTAGTCGAACGAGCTGTAAATCAATATCTTACAAAATAATCCAGCACCCGAACATTTCGGAATAATTCTGGTTTTGATATTTCAATCAATTTACTGACTTACAGTGTTTTACAAAAAAAATAGTCAATTTTCGACTCACTAAAATTAACCATTCAGAATGGTCGAAAACGAGTCTTAATGTGTTATAAAAACCAAAACAAAGTCTTGAAAATCAATGATTTGCACGACAATGTTCTGGTTTGAATCTAAGGAAGTGGTCCCGACGAGAATCGAACTAATTTATGATTAGCAATTTAGAATATTTAAACTCTGAGATAAGCAGTTTCTTATGGATGTACTTGGCCGTTATTGTGTCACGGGACACATTTTAGTTTTTTTCGCCTGATTCTGCTTAAAGTTTCATGGCTTAGGCCCAGGTATGAGGCAATATGGTTTTGGGTGATTTGTTGCTCGATATTGGGATACCTTTTAAGCAGGTGTTTATATCGGTATTTTGGGGTGCCTGTCCGCAGTAAATAGGTGGTTTGTTCACTCATGAGGTAATGCTTTTGGGTGATGATCCTGCCGAGCAGGTTTCCTTCCCTGAAATCTGCATAGTAGCGGTTGATTTGTTGCCAGCTTAAGGATTGTAGCTTGCAGTCCTTAAGGAGCTCAATGTATTCATATGAGGGTTTTTGTGTAATGAAACTGTAGCTGGGGTAGACCCGGTTTCCGCTTTGCATAAACCGGGTAGTGCATTCTTTTCCTAGTTCGTCGATGAAGTAGGCGCGGACGAGTCCCCGCTGGATAAAGCACAGGCGCTTGGCAATTTCGCCGGGTTTCAATAGTAGGTGTTTTTTCTTGAATTGGTGGGCGATTACATCATCTTTTATACGTTGTTCTAAGGATAAAGAAAGGGGGTAATCAGGCCCAGTGTTTCTAGTAGATCGGTTTCATTTGGCAATAGATTTTCAATGAA